>Ga0247803_1000021_pt1 | contig 169308 bp, 160 predicted proteins | sample UWRJL014104B1_FD_180928 | JGI IMG/M metagenome (GOLD analysis project Ga0247803, IMG submission 180928) | Plant litter microbial communities from Arlington Agricultural Research Station in Wisconsin, United States - UWRJ-L014-104B-1 | ecosystem: Environmental > Terrestrial > Plant litter >... | reverse complement strand
CGATCTGGGGCTGGTACATGCCGTCGATGAAGACGCCGACGGCGGGCTCGAGCCCGGCGTTGAAGCCGACGCCCCGCATGGTCAGATAGGCAAGGTCGCTGCTGCTGCTGACCGATCCCGGTGCGGTGAACAGGCCCGGCACCTGGGCGTACAGGCCGCCGACATCCTGAATGTTGCGGCGCTCAAGTTCGGCCTGGCCCACGGCGCTGATCGACAGCGGAACGTCCTGCAGCACCTCGGTGCGCTTGCGGGCCGTGACGACGACGTCATCGAGATTGACAGCGTCATTGCTGGCGCCGACCGCCTGCGCGTTGGCCGTACCGGCAAAGGCCACTGACGCGAGCCCGCACACGAGCCAAGTGCCCGGATTGATGGTCATGTTTCCGTCCCCCGCCGCCCGTGTTTTTTCTGGGTCGACGAGGGAAAGGGAGCCAGAAGCCAACGTTCGCGCAACGACAAACTGTCGGCGGCGATCATTTTGTCCGACAAGTCGCCGGCGTTGTTGCGTGATAGTCACAAGGTAGTAACATGCCTACGTGACGACGTGGTCAATGTAGCAACGTAGTATCACCACAGGATGTAAATGAAGGTCTTTAGCAGTCGCGAATTCAATCAGGATGTCAGCCAAGCGAAGCGCGCCGCGCGCATGGAGCCGGTGTTCATTACCGATCGAGGCGTGCCTAGTCATGTGCTGGTGAGCATTGACGCCTACCGGCATCTGACAGGGCAGACTGAAACGATCGTCGATCTGCTGGCCATGCCCGGCCTGACCGAGCTGGATCCGGACCTGGATGTCCCCCGGCTGGGTCAAGCGTGGGAACGGCGGGAGCTGGGCTGATGTATCTGATCGACACCGGCGTCGTCGCCGAGCTGCGGAACGCCAAGGCCGGCCGCACCGATCCTGGCCTTATCGCATGGGCCCGCGGCGTCCGGCGGCACAGCCTGTTCGTCTCGGCCCTTACCCTGCTGGAGCTGGAAAGCGGCGCCGCCGTGCTGGCGATGAAGGATCCCGCTGCGGGAGCTGCGCGGCAGGCCTGGATCAACGATCAGGTGATGGCGGCGTTCGAGGATCGTATCCTGCCAGTCGATGTCCACGTCGTCCGCCGGTGCGGACAACTGGCGTACGCCAGCGTCCGCGACGGGCTGCTGGCGGCGACGGCGCTGGAACATGCGTTGACGCTGGTCACGCGCAACGCCCCGTCGTTCAGGGCGGGGCGGGTGAAAGTCTTCAACCCGTGGGGCTATACACCGGAAGCGGTGGAGGATGACGCGGACTGGGGACAGGCCGGAAATTCCGGCTCCCTCTGGTTGAAGAACCTGTTCGTGCGATCGTAGCAACGGGATCTTGAAGCTGTGCTCACCAGTAAAGGGGGCGTCGCGTGGCCGCCCATAAGCCTAAGCGGCAACTGGCGAGCGGGTTGATGAATGTCGCATGTCAGGCAGCGAGTGCGAGTCCGCTCCTGGCGCTTCTCAGACCCCGCCAACGATAGCCGTTTCTGACTCATCTGGCGGGGCCTTCGGGGGTCTGGCCTGGCTGGTTCGTGCCGCCCTGGTCAGGCCGGCGAACCGGCGTTGCTGTCGTCCTCGGAGCCGTTGTCGTCGGAGCGGGGGGTGATGTCGGTCATGGCGCCTCTCCTCTGTTTCCAGAAGAAGCGGGTGAGCCGACGTGGGTTCCAGTGTCGGCAAGTGAACGAAGAAACCCCGAACCTCCTTCCGCATTGAAGCAACGCCCACGGAGGGATCGATGAAACGCTACACCTACGCCTGGATCACCCTAGGCTTCTTCGCCATCTCGATGGTCGGACACTGGGTGTTCGGCTGGTTCACCTTCGTCGACGACGCCCGCGAGCACGGCCAGACGGTCGAACTGACGCCCTATCTGATGATAATGGGCCGAGACACCTTCGAGAACTGGCAGTCGGAGTTCTTGCAACTGCTGTGGCAGGTCGTCGGTCTGGCCTACTTCCTTTATGTCGGCTCCCCCGCGTCCAACGGGAACGACGACCGCACCGAGGCCAAGCTGGACGCCCTTTTGCAACTCGTCGGCAAGGAGCGGGGCGAAGCCATCATCCGCCAGATCGACGTGACCCATGAGCGGCGCGGCGGTCACGCCAAGATTCATGTGGACCCGCCCCTCAATGCCTAGCGCGCAGGCTTCCCGAGCGACGACACCGATTAGTCCGCCGGAAGCGCGGGGTCCTCGAAACGGCGATCTGCCGGCCTATGTCGGCAATGGACTGATCGGGCTGCGCGTGCGCGAACAGCCGCTCCAGGCCGGCATGATGATCGTCAGCGGTTTCGCCGGAGAGCATCCGGAGCGCCGGATCGAGGCCGCCGCCCCGGCGCCCTATCCGCTGGCCGGGGATCTCGCCCTCAACAATGTCTGGATCGGCGACCAGCCGTCGGCGGTCTCGAACCTGGTGCAGGCCTATGATTTCGCCACCGGGGAGCTCACCAGCGGCTTCCGGTACGAGGCGGCGGGCGTGGTCGCCGAGGTCGAGGTCGTGACCTTCGCCAGCCGGTCGGCGCCGTCCATCGTGTTGCAGGAGATTAGCGTGCGGGTCGATCAGGCCTGCGACCTCGCCCTGCGCGCCGTGGTCGAGACCGGTGGTTTGCGGGGACGGGTCATCCGGCGCCGAACTGATACCCCCGGAGAACCGGAGCCGGCCTGCGACGGTTCGATCCTGTGGGAGTCGGAGGGCGGGCTCAGCACTTGCGGCTTCGCCTTGGCCACGGAGCTGACGGGAGGTGAGGCGGAACGGTCGGTGCAGACCTGGGACATCTCCGGACCGCTGCGCACCGAATACAGGCTGCGAGCCCGGTCCGGCCGCCCGGTGCGGCTCCGCCAGTTGGTCGCCATCCTGCCCTCGGTCCTGCACGACCGGCCCGACGAGGAAGCCGTCCGCCGCGTGGCCCGCGCCCAGGCCAGCGGCTTCGAGACGCTGCGCAATCGCAATCGCGAGGCCTGGGCCGAGATCTGGAAGGGCCGGATCGTCGTGCACGGGGCGGAGCCCGAGCATCAGGCCATGATCGATGCGGCGGTCTTCTATCTGAACTGCTCGACCCATAAGGCGTCGCCGTCCGCGACCTCGATCTTCGGCCTCGCGACCTGGCACGACTACACCTACTATTTCGGCCACGTGATGTGGGACGTGGACGCCTTCTGCGTCCCGCCGCTGCTGTTCTTCCAGCCCGATGCGGCGCGCGCCGTTCTCGACTTTCGCAGCCGGGGCCTGGATGCGGCCCGGTCCAACGCCCGGCTGTCCGGGCGCGACGGCGTGCAGTTCCCGTGGGAGGCGGCCCCGCTGTCGGGGCAGGAAGCCTCGCCCGGGGGCGGGGACGGCGCCGCCCATGAGGATCATGGCTCGCTGCACACGGCGCGCGCCTTCGGCCTCTACGCCGACGTCACCGGCGACGAAGCCTTCCTGAACGAGGACGCCTGGCCGGTGTTGTCCGGCGTCGCCGACTGGATCGTCAGCCGCACGACGCGGACGAAGCGCGGGCTGGAGATTCTGCGCACCACCGGACCGGCCGAGGTGCCTGAGCCGCCGGACAACGACGCCTTCACCCTCATGGCGGCCATTCAGGTCCTGCGCCGCGCCATTCGGGCGGCCGAACAGACGGGGCGCACGGCTCCCCCGGAATGGGCGGCGACCGCCGACGAGCTGTATCTTCCGGCGCGATCCGACGGGGTGATCGCCGCCCATGACGGCTTCCGGGTGACGGAACCGAAGGGCGCCACGCCGTCCCCGCTGGCGGGATTGTTCCCCTACGATCATCCGGCGTCGGAGCGGGAGCGACGCAACACTCTCGACTTCTATCTGAAGCACTGGGCCGAATACGTCGGCGCGCCGATGTTCCCGGCGCTCTACACGACCTGGGCGGCCATGGCCGGCGACCGCGACCTGTCGCTGAAGCTTTTCGAGGAGGGTTACGCCGCCTACGACCAGGGGCGCTTCCACCAGTGTCTCGAATATCGCCCCGACCATCCCGACAGCCAGGTCAGGGCCGGTCCCTTCTTCGCCAATCTCGGCGGCATGCTGATGGGCCTGATGCTCGGACTGCCCGGGATCGTCGTCGACGACGACGATCCCGAGACCTGGCCGCGACGTCCGATCGTTCTGCCCAGGGGCTGGGCCGCGATCGAGATCGGGCGCGTCTGGGTGCGGGGGCGGCCGATGCGCCTCCTCGCCAGGGACGGGGCGGACCGGGCCGAATTGACGCCGACGGCCTGAACCGGAACCGGCGCGGCATGGCCCGGTTTTTTCGTGGGGAGCGAGATGAACCAGACCCGACATCCTGGAAACCGCTCCTGCGGAGGGAAAGCTGTCCGGCGCCACCCCAGCGCCCTTATCTGACGATGAGGCGCATCGGTTGGATGTAAAGATCGAACGGGATGCCCGTCGGCAGGCCGAAGTCGGCCACATTGTGCGGGCGACGGCGGTTGATCCCGTCCGTCACCCGACATTGGAACGCTGTCGCGGCGAACGTTTTTTATGGGCTCAACCTTCAACGTGGAGAGCCCAGATGGCTGAGAAGACCCTCGACAACCTGTTCTACGACACGCTCAAGGACATCTATTACGCCGAGCGGAAGATCGTGAAGGCGCTGCCCAAGATGGCGCGCGGCGCGAACTCGCCCGAGCTCAAGGCGGCGTTCGAAAAGCACTGCGAAGAGACAGAAGGGCAGATCGAACGCCTGCAGCAGGTGTTCGAAATCATCGGCAAGCGCGCCATGGGCAAGACCTGCGACGCCATCGAAGGCATCCTCGCCGAAGGCGACGAGATCCTCGAGGAATATGCCGGGACCGACGCGCTGGACGCCGGCCTGATCGCCGCAGCCCAGGCGGTCGAACACTATGAGATCACCCGCTACGGCACGCTCAAGCGCTGGGCGACCATGCTCGGCTTCGATGACGCAGCGGCCCTACTCGACGAGACCCTGCAGCAGGAGTCGGCGACCGACGAAAGCCTGACGGCCCTGGCCGACGCCGCCGCCAACGCCAAGGCCCAGGGCGCGGCGGCGGCCTGATCCGCGATGGCGGACGGACTGATCCGCGGCGCGATCCCTGAGACCGCGGTCCATCTCTGCATCGACATGCAGCGGATGTTCGCCGAGGACACCCCTTGGCGAACGCCGTGGATGGGGCGGGTGCTGCCGGTCGTGGTCGGGCTCTGCGAACGCAAGCCGGAGCGGACGTGGTTCACCCGCTTCATCCCTGCTGCCGAGGTCGGCGAGGGGTGGGGGACTTGGCGCGGCTATTGGGAACGCTGGCCGGAGATGACGATCGAGCGGCTGGGGCGGGAGAGGATCGACCTGATCCCGGAGCTCGCGGTCTTCACGCCGCCCGCCCGGGCGGTGGACAAACACATATACTCGCCTTGGCCGGGCACCGGGCTCGACGACGCCCTGCGGGCCGGCGGCGTGGACACTTTGGTCGTCACCGGTGCGGAGACCGACGTGTGCGTGCTGGCCGCCGTTCTGGGCGCGGTCGATCTCGGCTATCGGGTGATCATGGTCACGGACGGGCTGTGCAGTTCCTCGGACGAAAGCCATGACGCCCTGCTGGGTCTGTACCGCAATCGCTACGCTCAGCAGGTCGAGACGGCGGAGAGTGCGGAAGTCCTCGCTAACTGGCTTTGACCTCGCGGGCGTCGCTCAGCTCTCCAGCTGCTCCATGCGGCATTGGGCTGGGGCCTTGTCGGGACGAAAGCGGAGCAGCTTGGTGCCGTGTCGGAAGCGGTCGTCCGAGACCTGGTCGAAGCCGACCTCGACCACGCGTTCAGGCCGAAGCGGCTCCCAGGCCGCTGACCGTTCCGTGGACCATCGGCTCGGCCCACCGGGCGCATGACCGTTGAAGCCTTCGCCGCCTCGCAGGGCCTCCAGATCGCGGGTCAGGGCGATCTTGTCGATGCCCGCGAACCCCGAGGTATGGCCGACGTGGTTGAGCTTACCCTCGTGGTCGTAGAGGCCGAGCAGGAGCGAACCGACGACCGGCGCATCCGACGCATAGCGGAAGCCGCCGATGACGCAGTCCGCCGTGCGGGCGCGCTTGACCTTGATCATGGCGCGCTCGCCTTCGACGTATGGGCCGTCGGCAGCCTTGGCCACCACGCCCTCCAGCTTGCCCTGGTCAAGCCAAGTCCGGGCGAGGGGCAGGTCAGTCGTGCCGGGGGTGAGGGTGAGGTCAGCCGATTGGTGAACCTCGAGGAAGGCCTCAAGCCGTCGATGTCGCTCCGACCAAGGCCGGGGCCTGAGATCCGACCCGTCGACATCGACCAGCATGTCGAACAGGGCGTAGATCGCCGGCGTCTCCTGGGCGAGGCGCCGGATGCGGCTCTCGGCGGGGTGCAGACGCGCCTGCAGCACCTCGAAGGAGAAGGAGTCCCCGTCGCGCGCCAGCAGTTCGCCGTCGAGCCCGAAGCGCGTTTCCGGCAGAGCGGCAAGACGATCGACGACCTCGGGGAAGAAGCGGTTCAGCGACTTTCCCGATTTGGCGATCAGCTGGACCTGGCCGTCGCGCTTGAAGGCGAGACAGCGAAATCCGTCCCATTTGGGCTCGTACACCCAGCCCGACCCCTCCGGCAGTTCCGGTCGGGACCGGGCCTCCATGGGGCGAGCGTCCACGTCGGCGGTCATCAGGCCCGGTCTCAACCCGGCTTCAGCACGACCTTGGTCCACTCGTTCTGGTTTTCCTTGAAGTTCTTGTAGCCCTCGGCCGCCTGTTCAAGAGGCAGGCGGTGCGAGATCAGGTCGGTGGTGTCGATCTTGCCGTCGAGGATCAGCTGCAGCAGTTGCGGCAGATAGTTCTGCACGTGGGTCTGGCCGGTCTTGAGGGTCAGGCCCTTTTCCATGAAAGCGCCGATCGGCCATTTGTCGGCGAAGCCGCCGTAGACGCCGGGGACCGAGACCGTGCCGCCCTTGCGCACCGCCATGATGGTCTCGCGCAAGACGTGGGGGCGGTCGGTGCCCAGGATCTTGGTCTCCTGCTTGATCGCATCGACGATGTTGTCGGGCGAGAAGCCGTGCGCCTCCATACCGACGGCATCGATGCAGCTGTCCGGACCGATGCCGGCCGTCATCTCCATCAGGGCCTCGCGCACCTTGACCTCGTGATAGTTGAGCACCTCGGCGCCGTTCTGTTTGGCCAGTTCGAGACGGCGAGGGTGGTGGTCGATGGCGATGACCCGGCCTGCGCCCTGAAGGATGGCGCTCTTGATCGCGAACAGGCCGACCGGACCGCAGCCCCAGATCGCCACGGTGTCGCCGGGCTTAATCTGGGCGTTCTCAGCCGCCATCCAGCCGGTCGGGAAGATGTCGGACAGGAAAAGGACGCGCTCATCCTCGATGCCGTCAGGGATTTTGATCGGACCGTAGTCAGAGTAGGGGACCCGGGCGTATTCGGCCTGACCGCCGGCGTAGCCGCCGGTCAGGTGCGAATAACCGAAGGCGCCGGTCATTGCGTAGCCGTAGGCGATCTCCGACGCGTCGGCCTTCTCGGCCGGATTGGAGTTGTCGCAGGCCGCCGGCATCTTGTGGTCGCAGAAGAAGCATTTGCCGCAGGCGATGACGAACGGGACGACGACGCGATCGCCGCGCTTCAACGTCGTATTGGCCGGCCCGACCTCTTCGACTACGCCCATGAACTCGTGACCCAGGATGTCGCCGTTCGACATGCCGGGGATCATGCTGTCGTAGAGGTGCAGGTCCGAGCCGCAGATGGCGGTGGCGGTGATCCTGATGATGGCGTCGCGCGGATTGACGATCTGCGGGTCGGGGACGGTGTCGACCTGGACGTTGTGTTTGCCGTGCCATGTGAGTGCGCGCATGGGGAATCTCGCTCTTTGAAATGTGTGTCGGGCGGGGCCGATCAGAAGTGGCGGCTGGCGCGGGGCGCGGCCTCGGGCGCCTTGGAGGTCGAGACCTCGCCGGTCTCCATCAACTGCTTGAAGCGGCGCAGCTCGCGTCGGGCTTGGATGCGGGGCTCGCGTTGCATCACCTTGGCGACGACCTTGCCCAAGGCGCCGGCGGGTGGGTCGTAGCTGATGAAGATGCGCACCTCGGTGCCGCGACCGAAGGCGTTGTCCTTGAACTCGATGCAGCCCTCATGATCGACGTCGGAGCCTTCGCTGGAGCGCCAGGCGATCCGTTCGCCGGGGATATCCTCGGTGATCTCTGACACCAGATCGATCTCGGCGCCGGCGGGCCCGGCGATGGTCCACTGCGACCGGGTCTCATCCAGGATCTCGACGTCCTTCACGTTCTCGGTGAAGGCGGGCAGGTTCGTGAAGTCGCGCCAGAACGCATACAGCTCCTGGCGGGGCCGGTTGATCATGGCCGCCCGAATGCTCGAAGCGGCGTGATCGCCCTCGACATTGTCCTTGTCGATGAAGGCGGGGGAGGCGACCTCGGCGTCGGTCGAAATCGAATCTGAAGAGGACATGGGGATGCTCCGTCTGGTCCGCTAACCAATCCGTTTGCGCCGACCGCGTTCCAGCGTGACGATATGGAACCGCGTCTGCGGGCTTTGCTTTTGCCGAACAGAGCCTTGTTCGGAGGATCCTATGTCCAATACTGAACTTTCCGCCGCCGAGACGGTCCGTCCCCTCGCCGTCGTGACCGGCGCCTCGAGCGGGATCGGTTATGAACTCGCCAAGCTTCTGGCCAAGGACGGCTTCGATCTCGTCGTCGCCGCCGATACGCCGCTGGCGGAGGCGAAGCAGGCCTTCGCGACGCTCGGCGCCGAAGTTGAAACCCTGCAGGCCGATCTCTCTACGGAGGACGGCGTCCAATCGCTCTATGATCTGGTGGGAGGCCGCTCGGTCGATGTCCTGACGGCCAACGCCGGTCATGGCTTGGGCCAAGGGTTCTTAGATCAGGCCTTCGACGACATCCTCCATGTCATCAACATCAATATTACCGGCACGACGCGGCTGTTGCATCTGATCGGACGTGACATGCGGGCCCGCGGGCGAGGCCAGATCCTGTTGACGGGCTCCATTGCCGGGCTGATGCCCGGCGCATTCGCCGCCGTCTACAATGCGTCGAAGGCCTATGTGGACAGCTTCTCCTTCGCCCTGCGCAACGAGCTCAAGGGCAGCGGGGTAAGCGTCACCGTCCTGATGCCGGGACCGACGGACACGGCGTTCTTCCATCGCGCCGGATTAGATGACACCGCCGTCGGTCAGTCCAAGTCGAAAATGGATCCCGCCAGGGTCGCGGAGATCGGCTACCACGCGATGAAGCGCGGCGATGGCGATGTCGTCGCGGGCTTCGGCAACAAGGTCCAGGCCGCCATGGCGGCCGTGACGCCCCAGTCCGCCTTGGCCGAAATGCACCGCAAACAGGCTGAGCCGAAGGGCTCGAACGGATAGGACCGCGGCTTACGGCATGTCCCGACGAGCGACAGGCTGCTCCCGACCAATGTCGGAAATTTGGGACGTGCGTTTGCGGCTGCACCCCAGACCGAATCGCCGCCTCTCTGCCGGTCGCCAACCCGAGTGCCGTCAAAACTGCCGCAATATGGCGAGACGGAAGGGTTTGGTGATGCGAGGGAGATCGGCATGGATCTCGTTGCCCTCGGCGTAACCCGACATGACAAGGACTGGCAGATCCGGCTTCCTTGTTGGAACGACGATCCCAACCGCGGCCGTTTATCGGTTCCTTCCCCTTCGATGCTGATGCGAACGCGAGTTGAGCAGTGACAGGGATCGGCCACTACAAGGCAAATCCCCAGCTCAAAGTCGGAAGGCGCCCGGCGCAGCCCCCGCTTCAGAGTCCGCTCTGCGGCGAGCTCACATGACCGCTCCTGGCGCTCACCCGACCTCCGCCCCGATCTCGGCTTTGGCCTCTTGAAGCCTCCCGCGATGACCGCTGCGGCCTATGGGTGATTTGCCGGCCGCCTCTGGCGGAGTTCGGCTTCGGCATAGCTGCCCGGCTTTGCCGGATCGCCTTGCACGGATTCACCTGAAATTTGCATTCGCTCCGATACGGTGGAGGCAGGGAGCGTGTTGATGTTGTTATTGAAAGCCTTGGGGCCTCTGCTGTCGGCGACCGCGCACGAGCGTCGCAAACAGGTGCCGGTCCGTCTGCTGTTGAGCGGTATCGTCGCCTGGGCGCTCCATAGCGCCGGGCAGGGGGCCTGGGTTCCGTCCTGGCTGGCCTCTGTTGCTCTTATTCAGGCGTTCGAGATCGGCGCCATGTTCCGGTTCAGGGGATCGGATCGCATCCCCACGACCTTCAACATTGTCCTGGCCTTGACCTCGACCTTCTTGATGGCAGCTCTGTTCGCCTGGATGTCCGTCATGCTCTGGTCGTTCGGCGGGCGAGGTCTCCCCGGCATGGCCATGCTGATCATCGCCGGCGGGCTTCTGACCAATGTCGCCTCTGGCATCGAGGCGCGCGGCATCTTCTACGTCGGTGCGGCGCCTTACCTGATCGCCCTGATCGCGATGCCGGTCATGGCGATCCTTGGATCTCCGTCCGGCGACCCCGTCCTCACCACGCTTGCGTCCATCCTGTTCATCGGCGCGATCCTGAACGTTTACGGACGCGTCCACTCGGCGCGTGTGGCGGAACTTCATGCCCTGGCCGAGGCCGAGACCCGCGTCGATCAGGCCCAGACCGCGATGGCCGACCGCGCCGCGATGGCGGCCATCATCAGCCATGAACTGAGGACGCCGGTCAGCGCCATCCAGGCCGGCGCTCAGGTGATGTTCGAGGACACCGTTCCAGAAAAGCGCCGCGACACCGCCGAACTGATCCTGGACGCTAGTTCACTGATGACGCGGATGCTCAACGATCTGCTCGATCACTCCAAGATGGAGGCGGGGGCCATGTCGCTCGAGGCCCGTGACTTCGACCTGTCGGTCCTCCTTTCCGATACTGAAAGGTTCTGGCGTGCTCAGGCCGACGCCAAAGGGTTGGTTCTTCGAAGTGCGTCGGCCCCGTCGGCGACCTGGCTTCGGGGCGATCCACACCGGCTGCGGCAGATCCTGAACAATCTCCTGTCCAACGCGATCAAGTTTACGGCCCACGGAGAGATCGTGATCTTGGTCGATATCGAGGCGTTGGACGACCGGACGCGTTCGGTCCTGATCACGGTTCGCGACCAAGGCGCCGGGATTGCGCCAGAGGCGATGGCGCGTCTGTTCACCCCCTTCGCCCAGGGATCATCTGAAGTCGCGCGGACTTACGGCGGGACGGGTCTTGGGCTCAAGGTCAGTCGGGATCTAGCGCGTCTGATGCGCGGCGATCTCACCGTCGACAGTCATCCCGGGAAAGGGGCCGCCTTCAGACTGTCGGTGCTTCTGCCTGTGGGCGAGGCGAAAGCCGCGTCCTCTTCGGATGGCGCCGATGCAGCGGTCCCGCGGCCTCGTCTCGCGATCCTCGCCGTCGATGACCACGAGATCAACAGGAGGACCTTGGCGCTGGTCCTGCAGCCGCTCGATGTCGATCTCTACACCGCGTCCGATGGCTTGCTGGCGCTCGACCTGCTGGCGCGCCAGCCTTTCGACGCAGTGCTGATGGACGTGAACATGCCAGGGATCGACGGGAATGAAGTGACTCGCCGCCTACGGGCCTCCCAAGGCCCCAATACGGACACCCCTGTCATCGGGTTCAGCGCCGGGACCGAAGCCGACCAGATCGCGGCCTGCCACTCAGCCGGTATGACGGACTGGCTGGCCAAGCCGCTCGAACCCCACAAACTCTATGACGCCCTTTACCGGGCCACGGCGCTTCCGGATGAAACCGCAGATCAGGCCGCTGCCTGACGAAGGCTCTTAGGGGGACTGGCCCACTCACGCCCTTTGAGCCTCGATCGCACCGCCGAGCGTCCACGACCGTTCGGCGCTCGGCGGACTCGAGCGGTTGGCCGAGCGCGGATCTGAGTCCCAAGCGGCGGCAGACGTCCGTTTCCTGCCAGTGTTCCTATGGCTGCTACTGGCGCATCTGGGACTATCGAGCGGAGCGACGGGGAAGAGCGCTCTGGGCCTAAGCGACATAGGGCGATGCTGCGCCGCTCACCTTCGGTACCGTTTGTGTCGACCGAGTTTCGACGGCAAACGATTTGAGAGATCAGATCAGAACAGAGCAGAAGTGACGCTTAGCCCTCGATCATGTCGTGGACTTTGGCGGCTAGGTCACCCATGACGAAGGGCTTGGTCAGCACCTCCATGCCGGGCGCCAACAGGCCGTTGCCCACGGCCGCATTCTCCGCATAGCCGGTGATGAAGAGGACTTTCAGGTCCGGGCGGCTAACCCGTGCGGCGTCCGCAACCTCACGTCCGTTCATACCGCCGGGCAAGCCGACGTCGGAGACAAGAAGGTCAATGCGACGGTTAGAGCGCAGGAGTTCCAAACCTGAGGGACCGTCCGGCGCCTCGATCACCGTATAGCCGGCGTCGCCCAAAACCTCGGCCACCAGCATCCTCACCGTTTCCTCATCGTCAATGACCAGTACGGTCTCCCCATGCCCGCCTTCGGCGACCGGGGTCGCGCCCACATCCTCGTCGCCATCCACATCGCCTTGATGGCGCGGCAAATACAGGCACATGGTCGTGCCTTTGCCGATCTCGGAATAGATTCGCACCTGTCCGCCCGACTGACGCACGAAGCCGTGGATCATAGATAGTCCGAGACCCGTTCCCTGGCCCAGCGGCTTGGTGGTGAAGAAGGGGTCGAACGCCTGGGCCTGGACCTCTGGCGGCATGCCGGTGCCGGTGTCGGTGACACAGAGCGAGACATATTGGCCGGCCGGAAGGTCGCGGGCCTTGGACGCGCGGTCGTCCAGCCATTTGTTCGAGGTCTCGATGGTCAGCCGCCCGCCGGCAGGGGCCATGGCGTCTCGCGCGTTGATGCACAGGTTCAGCAGCGCATTCTCCAACTGCGACTGGTCGATCTTCGTCGCCCACAGACCGCCGGCGCCGACGACCTCGACGTCTACGTCCGGCCCGACGCTGCGGCGGATTAAATCCTCCATGCCGTTGATTAGGCGGTTCACATCGGTCGGCTTGGGATCCAGCGTCTGTCGGCGAGAGAAGGCCAGCAGTCGCTGGGTCAGGGAGGCAGCGCGCTGGGCCGAACCCTGGGCCGCGTCGATATAGCGGTCCATGCCGTTCAACCGGCCTTCGGACAGGCGCTTCGACAGGAGTTCGAGCGAGCCTGAGATGCCGGCCAGCAGGTTGTTGAAGTCGTGGGCTATGCCGCCGGTCAGCTGGCCCACAGCTTCCATCTTCTGGGATTGGCGCAGGGCTTCCTGGGCCGTCGCCAGCCGCTCGGACTGGGCCCGTTCCTCGGTCACGTCGCGGCCCACGCCGTACAGCCGCTCGCCCCCCGGTTCCGGCGACAGGGTCCAGACGAAAGTCCGCCATTCACCGCTCGCCGTTAGCAGGCGATCTTCCAACAGTACCGGCTGACCGTTCGCCTGCATCTCGGCCAGCAAGCCGCCGATCGACTCGACCTCATCGGGATGCAGGATCTCGACATAGGGTCGGGTCAGCAGCGTCTCTTCATCCCACCCCAGCACACGTGTCCAGGACGGATTGATCCGCTCCAGCCGGCCATCATAGCTGACTACGGTGAGCAAGTCGGGGCTGAGCTCCCACAATCTGTCCCGTTCGGCCTCGCTGCCGGTCAGCAGCCCGGACAGGATTTCGTTGACGCGCTCCAGTTCCTCGCCCTGCTGGCGGATATCATCGATGTCGCTGTTGGCCCCGACCCAGCCAGTCAAGGTCCCTGCCTCGTCATGGACCGGCTCGGCGCCGACGACAAACCATCGCCAGGCCCCATCGGCGCGGCGGATGCGGAACTCGGTGCGATAGACTTCGCCGGACTCCAGCGCCGTAGACCATTCGGCAGCGGCGCCCGGCAAATCGTCAGGATGGACGATCCTGCCCCAGCCTGCAGGGCCGTCCAGGTCCCCTTCAGACAGGCCGGTGTAGGCATAGACCTGACTGTTAAACCAGTAGAGCTCGCCATCGGGGCGGCTGGCCCAAACCTGATTGGGCACGGCTTCGGCGAAGGCGCGGAACTGAGCTTCGCTTTCACGAAGGGCGCGTTCAGTACGATTTCGGACGGTCAGGTCTTTGAACAGGACCGCAACCTGTTTGCGGCTCGGTGGTTCGACGCGGAAGGCGGACAACTCCAGCCAGCGGCCGGTCGATGCGAATTCCTTCTCGAAGCGGATGGGTCGGCCGGTTTCCAGCACGTTCCGATACAGGTCGACCCAATCCTGAGCCTCATCGGGGGCGATGTCTCGGATTCGGCGACCTGCCACGCCCGCAAGTCCGACCTGTTCCGCCGCCGCCGGGTTCGCCTCCACATGGATATAATCGTCCAGATACCCTGACGGACCATCGACGAATTCCACGACGCAGAATCCCTCGTCTATGGTGTCGAACAGGGTGCGATATCGGGCCTCGCTGTCTTCCAGTTCGAAGGCCGCGCGGGCGCGCTCGCTGGCGGTGCGAACCCGTTCCGCTACTTCCCGGACAAGGGCGATATCCTCGTCGGACCAGGCACGCGGCGTGGCGTTGTTGACGAACAGCAGGGCCACGACCTCGCCCCGTTCCATCAACGGCATGTTGATCAGGGATGTCGCCCGTATGCCGGCCAGAGCCGCGCCGCCGTCGCCGACACGTGGATCGTGGGCCGCATCGGCGAAGATGACCGTATCGCCGCGCGAGAGGTCGTCGATATAGGAGCCGAAATCACGGAAATGGATCACGCCGGCGATACTCTGGATGCCGGGCGCATTGTAGTCACGGGCGATGGTCACGGTCTCGGCGACCGTATCCATGACCCCGTATCCGACACGGCTGACATCGAGCGCCTCGGCCAGGATTTTCGAGGAGGCATGGGCGATCTCGGCGGGGTCGATCAAATCCCGGATCGCGTCGTTCAGGTCCAGCAGGGCCTGCTGGCGCGCCTCGGCCTGCTTCCTCTCCGTGATGTTGGTGAACAGGATGGCGACGCGGTGCGCCTCCGGATCGCCGATGCGCAAGGCTTCGACGTCGTACCAGCGGCCGAAGACGTCGGCGGGGTTCTCGAAACGGATGGCCTCGCCGGTCAGGGCGACCTTGCCGTAGAGATCGAACCAGTGCTGCTCCAGCCCCGGCGCGATGTCCGACACCCATTTGCCGTTGGCGTTTTCCAGGCCGGTCATCTTCTCGAAGGCCGGATTTCCTTCGACGATCATGTAATCGAATGGCCGCATATCGGCGTCGAACTTCATCTGGACGATGCAGAAGCCCGTCGAGGTGGAGTTGAACAGGGCCTCGTACCGGCTCTCGGTTTCCGCCAGGACCGCGTCGGCTTCGCGTCGCTCGGTGACGTCGAAGGTCACGCCGGGGAAGCGCAGCTTACCGTCCGCATCCGTCACGATCCGGCCCTCGGCGGAGACCCAGCGAACTTCGCCGTCGGGCTGGATCAGTCGGTATTCCGACCGAAACGGGGCATGGGTCTCAAGAGTGCGGTGGACCTCGCGACCGACCCGTTCTGCGTCTTCGGGGTGCATCGCCTGGAAGAACTCCGACAGGGGGGCCCCCTCGCGAGCCACGGCCGGAGCCACGCCGTAGATTTCCGCGAACCGTTCGTCGGCCACGACCCGGTCGGCGGCGATATCGAAGTCCCACGTGCCGACGCCACGCCCTGCGGACAGGGCCAGTTGCAGCCGTTCGTTGGTCGCGGTCCGCAGGCGGTCAGATTCGACGCGCGCCGTGGTCTCGACGACCGTGGCGATGACGCCGCCGGGCCGTCCGCTCTCGTCGGAGACCGGCCAGTAGTCCAGATCCATCCAGACCTGCTCCGGCTCGCCCGTGCGATGCAGGGTCAGCTCCTGGTCCTTGTAGGCCAGAGTGCCGCCGGCCAGGCCGACCTTCATGACGTTGTCGTTGAACTCGGCGACTTCAGGCCAGCCCTCGCGGACGTTGGAGCCCAGCAGCCGGGGATGACGCCCGCCTGCGAAGATCGAATACGCGTCATTGTAGATCATCACGCCGTGCTCGCCCCACAACAGGACGATGGGCACGGGAGCAGCGATCAGCAAGGAGACCGTGGTGCGCAGGCTTTGCGGCCACTGGTCAATCCTCCCCAGCGGCGTAGATGACCAGTCGTGGCGGCGCACGCGGTCGGCCATCTCTCCCGAGCCGCCTGGGAAGACGTGCGCCAGCGCGTGTTTGGAAGTCGCTTCAGACAGTGGTCGTCCCCCCAGGCCGTCATTTGGATCGCCGCGAATGCCGGAAACGCGGTACCGCTTGAAAGGGTTCACGTCCACGCGCCTGTGCGGGCGACTATCTCGGAGGACGGGAAAACCGGCTTCCCGAGCGTGATCAGACCGCGAACTCAGGGGCGGTGTTACCGACCGATCGCCTGCGCCGCTTACGGCGCCACAAGGCGGGCCTCACGTATCCTGAGGAGTGGCGTTGATCTTGAGAGGTGGCCATGAGCCAGCCGATCTGTTTCTCTCAACTCGCAGGTCCTGGAACGCTAGTCGAACGACCGGAGCCAAGGCCTCGCTCAAGCCCAAGCACATCTGGGCGATCCGACAGCATCTCACGTCAGTCGGCTCAACGCAGGATTTGGCGAGGCTCAACATCGTACTGGATGCCAAACTGCGAGGCTGTGACCTGGTGAAGCTCCGGCTTGGAGATATTGCTCAGGGCGGCGTCATTCGGCAGCGGTCGACGATTGTCCAGCAGAAGACCGGACGGCCGGTGCCGTTCGAGATTACAGAGGCCGCGAGGGAAGCTTTGGGTCAATGGCTGGAGCGCAGAGGGCGACGGCGTGATGACTGGTTATTCCTCAGCCGCAGCCGAGATGAGAGCACATAGGAGCCAGGCAGTATGCTCGCCTCGTCGTGCCTGGGTGAGGACAATCGACCTGAACCCTAGCGCCTATGGAGCCCACAGCCTTAGACGGATGAAGGTGGCGCTGGTCTACAAAAAGCCGGCAACCTGCGCGCTTGCCAACTATTGCTCGGCCGCTGGAAGCTGGAGAGCACCGTCAGATATCTCGGCATCGAAGTAAATGACGCGTTGGAGATTTCGGAGCAGATCGACCGTTAAGCTGGCTTTGGAGCAGCCCGGAAAGCGGACTCGCGGAATGTCTGCTAAGGGGGGTTAGCGGACCTACGAAAGCTGGAAACTGGTGAAGTCCAAATCGGTCAGTTTCTGACCGCCCATGTCGTCTTCGCCGTAGGTGACGCCTTCAATATCGGCCAGATACCCGTCGTCATCCCGCAGCGTGACGAGCATGCCGTAGCGGGTGCCGGGGACTTCGAAGTGCGCGCCCTTGTGGGTAATCTCCAGGGCGGCGACTGTCGCTCGGTCCATCGCTATCCGCGTGTAGAACCCGACTGCCGTGTCGATCCGGTCTGTGACCCGGGCGGCGTCGACCTGCTTTAGAAACGCCGCTTCGTCCGGCCCGAAGAGTTTGGCGATGACGGAAAGGGTCCGTCGTTCGAACTTCGTAAGTTCGGGAAAGGGCGGGATGGCCGGAAGGCTAGCCAACGGCTCGTCCATCCATCCGGAGCGTGCAGGAACATCAGGCATCAGACACCATCACATAGCCTGCCGAAGGTCCGCAATGGGTCGGAAGCGGACGGTCACCTGAGAGGGGGAAGCGGACATTCAGAGGCGTAATCACGGGCTGATCAAGGCTCGCTTAACGCAGGCATACCTGGAGGGGTCGTCCGATTTTGCGGCGTTCGAGGACCGGTCTAGTCCTAAATAGTCAAACTACCTTTGGCGCCGCACTCCAGGCTTAAGCGATGCTCTCGCAAAGCATGCCGTACTTGTGCTGACGGCCGGAGCCGGGGCCCAACCCAACCGCCGGGCGGTGATCCCGCCCGGCGAGCTCGTCATCAGAAGCTGAACGAAGCGCCCAGCATCACGCTGTTACTGGTGCTCTCGTCGGCCAGCACGCCGCTGTAGCTCAGCCAGGCCTTGCCGTTGCGGCCCAGGTCGATTCCAACCCCCGCGTCGATCACCGCGCTGTCTTCGGCCAGATCGCCACCGCGCACCGTGAACGGCGTCGTGCCAAAGGCGGCGGTCGATGTGCCCTCGATGTCGCCGCTGGCATGACGCCAGGCCAGCGACAGCTTGGGATAGACCGCTATGTCGCCGGCATCCACCGAGCCCGAAATCCGGGCACCCAAGTCGGTCAGGACCACCCTGCGATCCTCACCCGCGACGTTCAAGGCCAGGTTACCACCCGTCTCCGAGAAAGCATCCGACTCGAACTTCACCCCGGCTATGCTGCCGAACGGCTCGAAGGCCGCGCCACCCAGCGTCATCGGATAGGCGGCTTCCACGAAGACCTGCTGGGTCTCCGCGTCGTAGCTGCCGGTCGCCTTCTGGCTCACGCCCGGGAAGAGGATCGCCCGCGTCGAGTCGACCTCGTGGCGGGCATAATCGAAGCCACCGCCGACGCGCAGGCCACCGAAGTCGGTTCCGGCATAGAGGCTGCCACTGAAGGTATCGACATCCGACTGGCTGCCACGCGACGCGACCTCGATGTCCGACTGACGGTAGGACAGGGACAGACCCACGGTCCAGGCTCCGGCAGTCGTGTCGGCACCGCCGGCGATGCCTGTTTCCTCGTCGCGCGCCCCGCCGCTGATGGCCGTGGCCTCGATGCGGTTGGTGGCGTTCAGGACGTGGAACCAGGCACCGCGACCCTCTGCCGAGCCCGCACGGGCCAGCAGGGCTTCGCGCTGGTGACGGCTCTGGTTCAGCAACAGCGATCCGGTCGAGCCGAACGCTTCGCCCGACAGGCTGTCATAGCCGGCCTGAGCGCCCGTAGCGGATTGTGTGACCAGTGCCTCATAGGCGGCGGCACCGATGCCCGACGCCTCAGCGGCCGTGGCCACGGCGCTCTGGTTGGAACCGACGGCCAGGCTATTGAACGTGATGTCGTTTCGCAGCAGGCGCAGGGTAACAGCGTTGCTGGTGTAGCTGAGCGTCGGCGTCAGCAGGGCCATTGTCGTGCTGATGTCGCCCGCCGCGAACCGGCCGGTCACACCGCCGGTGGCGTTTAGGATGGTGTAGCCTTGGGTGCGGGCATAGTTGCCGATGGCGCCCAGGGGCTTCACCTGCAGCTTGGCACCGTCGACGATGGTGGCCGTGCCGGTGACGTTCACCTGATCGTGGTTGATCGCGAGCGTCGGATCGACCTCGATCGCCAGGGTCGAACCCGACGCCAGGGTCAGCGGACCGGCGATGTTCAATGTGCCGGGCGAGTTACCGGGAGCGAGCGTGCCGCCGCTGGTGATGCTCACCAGGCCGTTGATCTGGCCCGAGCCACCCAGAGTGCCGCCGTCCGTGACAGTGGTCGGAGAGTTGATCGATCCGTTGACCGTCAGCAATCCGCCGTTGACCGAGGTCGGTCCAGTATAGGTGTTGTTGCCCGACAGGACGAAGTTGCCCGTGCCGTCGACGATCAGGGCGCCATCGCCCGTCAGCGATCCGGCGAACGTGTTGGTCGTGCCCACGCCCGTCTGGCTGACGGTCAGGGTTGCATCTTCGATGTTCACCGTCGATCCGGTACCGCCTGACAGGGCTCCCACAGTCTGCTGACCGCCGGATAAATCCACCGTCGCGCCGTTGCCGAGCTCGAGCTCGCTACCAGCGGCTAGTTGGGTGATCTTCAGCGTGCCGCCCAGGATCGAAGTCGTACCCGTGAAGGCGTAGACGCCGTCCAGGGTCAGCAGGCCAGACCCACGCTTGATCAGGCTGCCGTTGCCCGACAGCGCACCCGCCAGAAGATAGTTGTCCGATCGGTCGAAGATGACCGTGCCGTTGGCGACCAGATCGCCGATCAGGCTGCCGGTGGTCCCACCGGCGCCGATCTGCAGGGTCGCGCCGCTGTTGACGACGGTGTTGCTGGTCAGGTCGCTGGTCAGGATCAGGGTGCCGGTGCCCACCGTGGTGCCGCCGGAGTAGGTATTCGCGCCCGACAGCGTCAGGGCATTGGTTCCCAGCTTCAGCACCTTGCCGGTGCCGGAGATCGTGCCGCTGTAAGTCAGGGCGTCCGTCAGGCTGAAGGCCAGGGTGCCGTTGTTGGTGATGGCCGAGAAGACGCCCGAGGTCGGTACGAAGCCGATATCCAGAGTCGCGCCGGACACGATGTTGACCGAGGTGGCCTCGACCTCACCGGTCTGGGTCCAGTAGCCGGTGGCGACGTTCAGCACTTCGGACCCGAAGATGTTGCCGACGACCTGGGTGGTCGTCTTGGTCAGACCCGTGCCGAACAGGTTCACCGTATCGGTGCCACCGAACATCCCGACCGATCCGACGATGTTGGAGCCGGTGTAAAGGTTTAGGGTGTCGTTGCTGTCCAGATCACTGAACGAAATCGCCGTTGCAGGCCCGGTTGCGGTCAGACGGGAGATGATGGAGCCATGGTTGTTCACCACGGAGCCTGCCGCTCCGGCGTTGCCGCCGATGTCCAGAGCCGACTGTGTCCGCGCATCGAACACCGTGCCGGTCGCTTCGATCCGACCGAAGTTGGTGACGGTGATGGCACCGGTCCCCGTGTCGACTTTCAGACCACCGCGCAGGCCGCTGACCGAACCGGTGGATGCGACGGTCACGTTGACGGGTCCTGCACCCGAAGTGTTCAACCATGCCCCGAAGCCGTTCGCGGCCGAGGTCGCGCCGGTGAAGGTCGCCGTCGTCGGGCCGGATGCCGTCTGGCCATAGACGGCGGTCAGGTCATCGGTGCCGACCTCGGCGCCGCTCGACGTGGCCGTACCAATGTTGAGCGTCAGGCCGGTCTGGCCCGAGGCGAAGATGGCCTTGGCACCCGCAGCATTGACTGAAGTATCGGTCGCATTGACCACCACCGCGCCGGCCGTGCTGATGGCCGAGATGCCGACACCGGCCACGGTCGATGTGCCCTGAGTGGAGACGCCACCGGTATTGCGAACCGTGCCACTGGTGATCGTAACGGCCCCGGACGCTCTTCCGCTGATGCCGGTCGCGCCAGCACCCGTATTGGTGACGGATCCGCTGGTGATCGTGGCCGATCCTGAAGCGCCAGTCGCCGTTGCGTAGACTCCAGTGTAGCGATCACCGACAGAGCTGACCGAGCCGCTGTCGACCGTGACGCCCTTGGTCGTGCTGCTGCCCCCGACGCCGCTGCCGAAGGCCAGGGCGTTGGCGTTTCTGACGAGCGAGAGGCCCGTGCTGACCAGCGTTCCGCTGGTCACCGAGACCGCGTCCGACGCTGTCGCAGAGACGCCCCCGTTCCCGCGCCCGGTATCGTTGACCGTTCCGCTGACAATCGTGGCGGTTCCGCCAGCCGCCCGGCTCACAGCTGTGACGACTACGCCTTCTTGGCCGGAACTGGCGGCCAGGGCGCTGTTGATGTTGACAGCACCACCGGCTGTGGAAATCGCACCAATGGCGCTGGTGTACTGGCCAGCCGATGAGGCATTCTGGCTCGCTATCGTGATCGATCCCGTGGTCGAATAGGCGTTGATTGCGTCAGCCGTGTCTCCGGATCCTGCGCCGTCAAAACCCCCGGCTGCCGTCGTCGTACCCGCATTGATGATGATCGCGCCGGAGGCGGAGTTGGCGAAGATCGCCGGAGCAGAAAGGCCCGTGGATCCGGTCGTTGCCGTTGTCAGGTTGATCGAGCCAGAGCCCGCGCTGGTGTCGATGAAGATACCGCGGGTGTTATCGCCGGCTGAGGTCGTCGTACCCGTCGTCGTGACGTTGGCCGCTGCGGCCGACTTGACGTAGATGGCGCGGGCACCGTCCGCGACGCTGGAGGTTTCGCCGGCATGCAGTGTGACGGAACCAACGGTGCTAATAGCCGAGATGCCAGCCCCGGTAGTGCTGAGCACGTCGCTGGTGACGTCGACGGTGGCGCCGGTCACGCTAATCCCGGAGACCCTCGCGCCAGTAGTGGTGATGGTGCCGCTGTCTATCACGACATCCTTGGTGGCGGCGCTGACGCCGATTGCGCCGCCTGGACCCGATCCGCCGATATTCATCGTGTCGGAGTTGATCGTGACGCGGCCGGCGATCGGCACGCTGTTTCGGATAGCGGAGACCGAAATCCCCTGGCTTTGGGCCGAGATGCTGCCGCTGTTGATCGTAATGTTCCGCCCGCCGGCAACCCCAAAAGCAACCGAGTCTACAGCCGTAGAAATCGTCTGGCCGGTCGTAATGTTAATGTCGGCATTAACGCCGGTTTGGACATAGAGAGCGCTGGCGTACTGACCGGAGACATTAATGGTCTGGGCAGCGACAGAGATTACGCCGGAGGTGCTGTAGGCCGTGATGCCTTCGGACGGCAGTTCGAAGTCGAAGTCGTACCCGCCCGATGTGGTCACGGAACCGGCGTCGATCGCGATGGCCCCGGAGCTGCTCCGCACGACGATCCCGGGCGAGCTGTCGCCCTTCGTCGTCAGCGAGCCGCGCTGCACGATCGACGTATCGAAGGCCCCACCGCTAACGCTGATGCCCGGCTTGTCGACACCCGTCGTGTTGATCACCGCGCCGACCGGGATGTTGAGCGCCAAGGCTTCGGTCAGCATCGCATAGCGAACGCCGTTGCTGTAGGTGCCGGAGGCGCAGGTGACCGTGGCTCCCGCAGGCCCACACTCGTTGTCCGCCAGCGCGGGTGGGACGCCGACCATAAGGGTGCAGCCCAGCGCCGTTCCCGTCAGCAGGGCGGCGGTCCTGGCCCGCGCGGAGGCACCGGTGAAGCGGGTCTCGGCTGCAGCAGCCTTGGAAGCTCGAATGGTCATAGACGCCCCTATTCTTTATTCCTCGGCCGCTGTTCGGGCGGTCCGAAATCCCGATTTAAAAGCGCTCATGGTGCTCGATGAGCGCGCCTGGTCTTCTACGTACAGTCTGGGCTTGGAAGCTCGTCCGCCCCGGTGTGCGTTTCATCGCACCGAGCGTGGGGAGATGTCCGGATCAAAGCCCTGAGTGGAATGATTTTCGATTTCGCCGATGGCCCGGTGCGCAAACCGAAGGCTATGCGCAACAAATTCCGGCCTATTCCGTTTCAGCGGCCCCGCACCTGCTGGGAACGGTTAAGCAGCATTATCTATCGTTGTCCACCGAACGCAGGTACCGGATCGTCTAACTCATGAACCGGCTGAAAGAAATTCAGCCGGCACGCGAAGTACCTGCGCGAAACACCCTCCCAAAGCGAGCTGCTGAAGGTGGAAAGGTTTGCGATCGTCAACGCGCCCTTGTCTGCCAAGTTGGTCGGCACGGTTAGCTATTCCTGGGGGAGTTCAGCACCGAAGCACGGCCGCACTCGAAGCTGGGATGGTTGACGCCCGAGGCATACGCAAAGGCGCTGACCCGACACATCGGCCGGCCTGCTGCGCTGGTTGATGGCTGCGCAGACCGGCCTCTTGCCACCCCAGCCAATCACGGCTCAGATCAACCAAGGACTTTCGTTATGGCTGGATGAGAAACGGGGGTCACGTCAATGACGCTGAAGCCTTCCTTCCCGGTCGCCTCTAGCCCATCTTCCGAAGCGGCGAGTGTGATCTTCATCGTGCCGAGTGTGACAGGCGGTGAGCCTCGGTCCGACGGGCCTGTTCGCAAGGCGCTTCACCACCTGCTCGCGCCCGTGTCCTTAACGATGCGAGTTCGGCCTCACCGTGCAAGTCTTCCCTCGGGCATGAACCAGGGTCGGGGTGAAAAACGAGCCCGAAGGTGAAGGTTGTTCGCGCGGTGGCTCTGCGACGGCTTTGGTGGAGGATCTGTGCTGACGCCTTCACCCCCGGCCTGGTGCGCGTAGAGCCCGATGCCGCCGGGCGCGCGGGCGAGATTTCGGCCAGGCCCCCGCTTCTGACCGCGTCCGCCTATGACTTCTGAACGACCACGACGATGGCGAGGATGACAAACAGAAGGAGGGCGATGACGCGCGCAATCCAGGGCGCCGTGACGAAGAGGCCCAGGACGGTGAACCCGCTTTTCATCGAGTCCGGTCGTGTCAGAGCCGCCTTGAAGGAGCCGGTCGCTGCACCCGCCGCAATGGGGTGTCCGCAGGCGGGGCACGCAGCAGCCTCTTCAGAAACCTGTCGGGTGCAGGCAGGGCACGGGATGAGAGCCATGGTCAGCCTGCGCCTCCGGCCTGGGGCGTGATGCGGATTTCGACGCGCCGGTTCTTCTGCCGCCCAGCAGGATCATCGGACCCGTCAGGAGACGCGTTGGGGGCGACGGGATTTCGCTCGCCGAAGCCGGCGGCGTCCAGCCGACGGCCGGCAGAGGCTTGCAATCGGTCGGCGACGGTACGAGCGCGTCGATCGGACAGTGTCTGGTTATAGGCGTCATCGCCTTTGGCGTCCGTATGGCCGGCGATATTGACCTGCGCCTGCGGATAGCTGCGAAGGAGCTCGGCGGCGCGCGCCAGAGCCGGCGTCGCGTCAGGGCGCAGCGTCGACTTGTCGAAATCGAACAGCACGTCAGCCGGCAGATCGACGATGATGACGCCAGCGCTGCGTCGCGCCTTAAGTTCAGTCAGAAGGCCTCGCGTTGTCTCGACGCGCTCGGGCGCGACTTCCGACGCCACGAATACGCTCTCCATCCTGCTATCCAGGCGCGTCTTCTCGAACGTCGATCTCGGTGCGTCGGATGCCCTGGTGAAGGTGGAGGGCATGCCGATGGCGCTTCCCGAGAGCGTCCGCACCGTCAGCGCCGATACGGCGCTCGTACCCAAGCCGGTGGCCGCTACGGCCAGGGCGATGGTGGCGGCGTGCAGGCGCATCAGCCGGGCGCCCCGACGGCCCCGACGGTCAGGGGGATGGTCAGGCGCAGGAACGGGCCGATGATGCTGTCGGACGACGAACCCTCGTTGAACACCAGAGAAATCTGCTGCGCGTCGCGCGGCACCGCGCCCATGAAGACCAGGCGACCGTTCATGGTGTCACCCTTGACGATGTTCATATTGGGATTGCCTTCGGGCGGCTTGAGCATCAGCCTTTGGCCGTTCGGGAGTTCGACATAGGTCTCGCTCGAGGCCATCTGGACGTTGTTGGTCCTGTCCCCGCCGAACGAGATGCTGACGTCGATGATGGTCGCATCCTCGGCGAGATCCACATTCTTCACGCGCACCGTCGCACCGACATCCGTGACGCCCTGGATATCCACGGGAACGGTGCGGGTCTGTCGCGGCTGGGCCGTCACCGCCGTCCCTGAGGCCGCCTGGGCCTGAGCCTCTGCGGAGACCTCTTGGGCCGGGGCCGCCTTATCGGAACAGGCGGCGAGGGTGAGGACGGCTAGGCTGACGGCGGTCATTCGATGAAGAGGGAAGGCGGCCATGAACACTCCGGCGCTGTTGCTCCAAGACATTCGCCCGAGCTCGGCCGTGGGCGAAGTGTCGAATCCCGAACACGCCAGCGCGTGAAAAGCTCCCGCACGGCGCCCGTTCGGCGTGATCGTCGAGGGGGGCGCCCCAGCCCAAGGTCATTGGGTCCCGGATGACGCCTGGCTGAAAAGCGACTTGAGCTGGCGCCGCACCGTCTGTCGGACGTCGAAGTCCGTCGGGGTGGTGATCAGCCCGGCGCATGATCCGATATCGCCGTAATGGCTCGCGGTTTCATCGCAACGCCTGACCCAGGGGGCGGTCCTCGCCTGCCCCTGCTGGAGGAGTGCGCGGGCTTCATTGCAGACGGTCTCGGCGTCGTCGGTGCAGCCCTGGGCGAACGCGATGTAGGCGAGGTAATCGGCGTCGTCGCGGGACCAGTCGTCGCGTTTTTCGAAGATCGCCTCACCGAGGAAGTGGCAGCCTTCGCCGTCGATCAGGATGGCGTCGTTGTGCAGGAAGCAGGCCTTTGCGAGCTGGACCAAGGCCAGGTCGAGATCACGCTCTACGCCGGTCCCCGTGAGGGACATCCAGCCGAGGTATTTGCAGGCGTAAGGGCCCTGGCCGGGATCGTCGCCGGCGCAGGTTCGCGCCAGGCTCTGCCTCGCACGCGTATAGTCGCGCAATTCCCGGTTCTGAAGATAGAGCTTTCCGGCCTCGTAGCATCCTGACGTCATGATGCGGGCGGCGCAGGACATGTCGTAGTGGGCCAGTGCGGCCCGCAGATCCCCACCACGCGCCGCGCTCACGCCCCGGCTCCAGCAGGTGTCCACGTTGTTCTGGATTTCGCATGGCGCAGACTCGGCCGCCGCCATCCGGGGATGGATCTCATAATTTGGAAACGACACCCCGTCCGACGCTCGCTCCCGCCCGATGTCGCGCATGCGCGCCAGCAGACGGTCTGGAGCGCGCTCGATACTGTCGGGATTGCAGGACAGCGTCGCAACCTCCCTGCCGCCGCGGCTGACGGTCAGGTTTCCGAAAGGCCGAAGGGCTGATGGGTCAGGCTGCGCGCCATTACGGAAGCCCGTGGCGAACCGGTAGCCGGTGTCGCCATTGGCGAAGGTCACGATCTCGTCGACCGTGCCGGCCGCGCCCGTCTGGCGGACATAGTCGAGATCGGCCAGGGGGCTCGACAGGGTCAGCTCCGGTTCGACCTGTGAAGGCCCGTAGCGATAGGTTGCGCCGGTTTCGGTTAGGGACACCGAAGCCTGCCGGTCACGTCCCTCGATCTGGCAGGTCAGGACGATCTCCTCACCAGGACGGTCGGTCGCGGCCACGGCGTTCGACGCCCATACGCCCAAAACGATCAGCGCGCAGGCCAGGGCGGACGGCAGGGATGAGCCCTTCGCCTGCTGGCGGAACCGTCGAGTATTGGGCATCATCGCAGTCAGGCCTCCCTCGGCTGGGGCGCGATCTTGCTCGCACGGGCGAGGAATGCCAACGGCTAGCGAGGCAAACCATCCTGTCTTTTGACCGCCGACCTCACGGTTTGCGGCGGGTGCGCCTACCCCTCACGAAAGTCTCTACCCAATGAAAAAACGCCCCATCACGATCTTGAAGCGACTGAACCCGGGTATTCTGGTTGGCGGTTTACTCCTGTGGGGATGCGCCGGATCCCCGGCTCCGGTCGAGCCGAACCACTCTGGGATACCGACCTCGCCTCCCGCGTCCCCGCCGCCGGAGGCCGCTCCGGCGCCCGTTGATGAAGGCCCCGCTTCCGACGACTTCGAGGTTCTGAGGACAGTTTCGGTCGCTCCGTTGCGTCCCGAACAGGCGGTCGAAGAGGCGAATGTCGGCAAACGCATCCGGTGGGCCGGAGCCGTCATGCGGATCGCCGCTACCGATCAAGGCACGTGCCTGACGATACTATATGCCCGTAGCGGCGGGGACGGCCTACCGCTCTGGACGAACGAGCCGACCTATCAAAGCTTCGAGGCTTGCGCCGCCGGCGCTTATGACCCGACGCTGCTTGGGGAGCATACCAATGTCACGATCGTCGGGCGGATTACGGGGATGACACAGATTGACTCGGGCGGCGGCGGTCGAACCGGCCCCGTCGTCCAGATCGAACGGTTGTTTCGGTGGTCGGACTGCCTTGCGGGCGACCCCAGTCCCGAGTGCAAAATCGGGTTCCTGAGTCTGCAAACCGATGCCATGGACTGATGGAGGGCCTTGCCGAAGCGTCATGGATCGCGGATGGCGATGGGCCAGTCCAGATCGAATGATGTCGAGGCACGCCACGGATTGCTCCAGACTTGCAGCAACCAAGCCGGCTGCGGAAGTCCATCTGACCAGCGTCTGCCTTTGACTCATCTGTGACTTTGGGAACGTCCGCTTTCGGGCAGGCCGTCAATCAGATGCTGAATGCGCAGGTTTGACTCGTCGCAGACGTTGGTGAGGTCCGCTTTAGGGCATTCAAGGCACATCGCTTGCGATCAGTACCCGGCTTTGCCGTTGTGAGCCTGTCCAATCACCCTCGCGAAGTGAACTTTGGCGCGCGCTGGAAGTCATGCGGCGAGAACGGCCGATCGCGGAACAGGTATCCGTAATAAAAGGCCCGAAGCCGCTCGTGATAGCCGCGGATGTCGTCCTGATAGGCCAGCTGCGCTTCCAGATCGGTCTCGGCCAATCGAGTGAGCATGCCTTGAACGCCCACGGTCGGCAGCATCCACGCTAATGTGCGGGCGGCGGCGTCGCGACGCTCGAGGCCTTCGCGGTACGCCAGAACCTGGTCAGCCACGGCCTCATCCCCCACCTGATGGAAGGCGAAGTACCATTTGTAATGGAAGGTCGACGGCAACGGCGCGATGCCGTCCCACTCGGGATGGTTGGCGTAGAAGCGCCGCATCGTCTCCTCACGGGGGATGTCCCAGGCGCGGTTGACGGCCTCGCGCTGGGCCAGAGCGATTTCAGAGCCCTGCTCCACCGGGACGGTGCGATTGATCACGACATTGGCGAGGGTGGGCAGCACCAGCGCCAGCACGAGCCAGATCGCGGCAAGCGCGGCGGCGTTGGCGACGGACGTCCATCGCAGCCGGCTGATCAGCAGGCAGACCACGATCCAGAACAGCAGATAGCCGGCGGTGAGCGCCATGACGGCGGCGGCACCGACGATCGGCGCGCCGGACGCGAGGGCTCCTATGACGAACGGGCCGCTCAAGGCCAGCCAGATGAGGGCGAAACGAAGCGTCGCCCGGCGGAACCAGAGCCCACGCCCGCCGTGCGGCAAGGACGACAGGGTGTGAAGGCGCCCCGCCTCCCGTTCACCGGACGTCAGGTCGTGGAACAAGGCGATGACGAACAGGGGCGCAAGGAAGACCAGCACAAAGGCGAAGTCGAACCGACCAGGCAACGCCAGCTCCGGATTGAAAGTCTCGCCGTCGTAGATCTGCGCCTCGAGACCGAGGGCGCGAACACGGAGCATGTAGGGAGAGACGTCCCTCATCCCCAAAGCGGAGAAGGCGAGTGGGGCGGGCGCGTCCCAGGTGGGATGGAAGCTGTAGTAGGCGGCGGTCCCCGCGTCCTGGCTTTCAGCGACCCGGGCCGCGACGGCGGCGAGGTCTTCGGCCTGCGCGGCGGGAATGGCCGCGATCGCCCCCTCTTGGCGCGAGATCTCGCGAAGGCCCGTGACCACGGCCGCGCCGGTGAACACGGTCAACAGAAGGGTGGCGATCAGGACGATCCGTGACCGCATCAACAGCCGGGCTTCATGCATCCACAACGACATCAGCGGTCTCCCAGCCGGCGCGTGGCCATGATCAGCAGCAGGCCGGACAGTCCCAGCCAGCCCAGGATGACGAGCAGACCGGGCAGGGCGCCGAGAGCCAGCTCCGAGGCGGTCGCGGGGCGGTAGTCGAACTCGGGCACCTGTCGCCAGTTGTCGGCGGCGATCCTCTTGCGGCGGTCGGCGCCCGGATCGCTGGCGCTGTCGTCTGCATAGCTGACGCCATGGGCCTGAAGCTGGTTCAGTCGCTGAACCAGATCGAACCGATAGGCCTCGGCCTGGCTGAGGAAGCGCTGATGCGCGGCCAGGTCCGTGCCCGCGGCCGCCATAGACAGGGATCGTAAGGCGATGGGCGGACTGAACAGGCTCGCCGTCCGTACGATCTGGTTCTGGCGCCCCTGGGCCGCGTCGGCCTCAGCGGCATATCGATCGAACAGGTCCGAAGTGAGTCTTTCGCCCTCAATCGCCTGAAGGCCCTTGAAGTTGACGGGCAGGTCCTCGATCCGGTCCACCCGATAACGATCCAAAACAGACTGCCTGAAGGCCGTGAAATGCGGGTCGTTGGCGTTATGGCTGTCGCCCATGCGGCGCAGGTCGCGACCGATGGCGATGTCGGTCTGCAGCCGGCTCTCCAGCGGAACCACGGCGTTGGCGACGTCCGGCGCGATGCGCGGCAGCAGGACGGCGGTGACGACCCAGAACCCGACCAGGCCCAGCAAGGCACTGCGGCTGTGGCTGACCCGGGCCGATACGAAGACGATCAACACCGCCCACAGCGCCAGGTAGGCGCCGTAAGCGAGGGCTGTCACCACCATGGGCAGGGCCGATGCGCCCGGCTGACCCGCGATCAGGGCGAAGCCAGCCATGGCCGGAAGACCCGCCAGCAGGGTGACGGCGCCCAGGGCCAGAAGCTTGCCGCCGACGACATGGGATCGATGAACCCCCTGGAGAAGCAGCAGGCGTAGGGTCCCGCGTTCGGTCTCACGCGCCAGCACGCCGTAGCCGAGGAAGATCAACAGCAGGGGCGCGACCGTCTGCAGGACGAACGCCGGGGTGAGCTGGCCAAAGCGGATCAGCAGGGAGCTCTGGCGAACATCGCCAAAGTTGGCGGTGTTCTGTCGGTGGCCTTCCAGGAAGAGACTGCTTCCGGTGAAGGCGTCGATGCCCGGATCGAACGCTGCCAAGGGGCTGAGCGGTCGATAGATGAAATGCCCATAGTGGACGACGCGGTGCGGGTGCCGATCCGGTTGGGCGTCGAAGGCGTGTTCGGCCGCGGACTGATGTCGGGCGCGCAGGTCGGCCGCATGTTGCTGATGCGACCAAGCGCTGGCCACGGCGGCGAGCGTGAGCAGGACCAGAAGTGCGAAGGCAATGAGCGCGACCCGGTTTCGGACCATCAGCCGCAGTTCATCGCTGGCGATCAGCAAGAGAGGGCTCATGCCGCGTTCACTCGGTCCGCGACGGCGAAGCGGGCGTGAAGGCCCCGGATGTCGAACCGGTCCGGCCCGGCCGCCGCGACGTCCTCGACGATCCGTCCCGCCTCGAGGAAGCAGATGCGGTCCGCGACGTCCGCCGCGCTCAGCAGGTCGTGGGTGACCATCAGGACGGCCGCGCCCCGATCGCGCACCGCACTGACGAGGGTGTTGAAGTCGGCCGTTGCCCGAGGGTCGAGACCCGAGGTCGGTTCGTCCAGCAGCAGGACCGGCGTCTCGCGCAAAAGGGCGACCGCGATGGCCACTTTCTGACGCATGCCCTTGGAGAAGCCCAAGAGCCTCTGGGACCAAGCCGCCTCCTGCAAGCCCGCGGCCCGGAAGGCAGCGCTCAGGGCGGCGCGATCCGGCGACTGACCGGACAGGGCCAGAAGGTATTCCGCGTTCTCCGTCGCCGTCAGATGCTCATAAAGAGCGACGTTCTCGGGCAGATAAGCGATCCGTCGCCGCGCGCCGTCGGGATCGGCGCCGGGGTCGATGCCACCGACCCGCACCCTGCCGGACCGCGCCTGAACGAAGCCCAATAAGGTCGCCAGGGTCGTGGACTTCCCGGCGCCGTTCCCGCCCAGCAGGGCCGTAATGCTGCCGGCGGGCACGCAGAGCGACAGGCCGTCCAACACCGGACCGGTGCCGTAATCGACCACGAGGTCTTCTATCCGAATGGGTGCGGTGTCGGTCATGGCTGATCTTCTCGGGCGGACGGCGTTGTCAGGGGGGAGAAACGAAGGGTCGCGCGGCCGTCGGCGTCGGCGGTCAGGGCGGCGGCCCCGAGAGGGAGCGAGATCGCTGCATCAGACATGACGGTCAGCTCGATCGCGATCAGGCCTCGCGTCGTCGAAGGCTCGACCAGCCGCAGGCGCAGACCGTCTCCTTCAAGGTCGATCGCGTCCAGCCGATCGTGGCGCTGGAAGCCGGCGGCGACGAGTTGAGAGATGAGCCGGTCCTGCAGATCGGGAGACAGGGCCAGCGTCAGGCCAACGATGTCAAACCGCCCCTGACCGGCTGCGACGCGAGGGGCCAGGATTTCGGCCCGGCGAATGAGCGGCGGCTGGGAGGCGTCAGCGCCCGTCTGCCAATGCTGAAACTCCGGTCGGTACACCATGGCCCAGACCGCCAGGTGGGGGCCGGTCGCGGTGTCGTCGCACTGGACGGCGTCGTACCAGGGCGTCGGCGGCGTGCTGCGTCGATACTCGACCGGCGTGCGTCGGGCGCGATCACCGCAGTGCCCTCGCCAAGCCCGCTCGACGGCATCAAAGTGGTCCGAGACGTCCAGACCCAGGCCCAGTCCGACCTTGCCGACGGGTTCCTTGAACCGGTTCTCCGGGGCGAAGATCTCCAGATAGGTCTCTCGCCCACGGAAGAAGAGCCGGTCGGCGTCTGCCTGCGGTGGAGCGTAGTCCGGCAGGCCTCCGTCCGTCCGGCCGAGCAGGGCCGCCAGCACCGGATCGTCCCTCAGCGCCGCGAAGGTCGGTCCGTCCACCACGATGTAGAGGTGGTTGAGGGCGGGCCGAGCCTCCGTAAGTGGAGCCGCCGGCTGTTGCGCGGGAGAGGCTTGCGCGCCTCCGGTCAGGACGAGCGCGGCGGCCATGGCGTGGACGAGGGGCACCCTTACCAGCGCTTGCTCAGGGTCAGGCGGGCCGTGCGCGGGGCCTGCGGATAGATCTGGGAGAAGCCGCCGGTGATGAAGATGGTCTCGTCGGTGACGTTGTCGACGTTCAGCCGGACCTCATATCCGTCGGCGAATTCATAAGCCGCGTTCAGGTCCACTCGGGTGTAGCCCGGCAGATCGAGGTTGTTGCTGGTGGTGGCCGCCTGGCTAGAGGCGTGGAAGACGCCGCCGCCGATCGTCAGTCCGGTCAGGGAACCGTCGAACGCCCACGACGTCCACAGCGCCGCCTGGTGGTCCGGGACGCCTGCCAGCCGGTTGCCGACGATAAAGGTGTTGGTGTCCTCGGCGATCTCGCTGTCGCTGTAGGCGTAGGAGGCGACCAGGGTCCAAGGATCGAGCGGTCGCGCCGACACCTCGGCCTCGACGCCGCGCACGCGGATCTCGCCGGCCTGGATGACCAGGTTGAAATCGACTGGGTCGGAGACCACAGCGTCGGTCTTGGTGATCTCGAAGGCCGACAGGGTCAGTTCGGCCCGGCCGTCTAAGGCCAGCGCCTTGGTCCCGACCTCGAACTGCTCGCCGCGGGCGGGCTTGGGCGTCAGCCCGCTTTCCAGCAGACCGGCGTCGCCCTCATTGCGCGAGGATCGGGCCCAGCTGCCGTAGATCGACCATTGCGGGGTGACCAGATAGGTCAGACCGGCGCGGGGCGAGAACGGCCGATCGGTACGGCTGACGCCCGGATCGACGAAGTCAGCGGTGAAGGCGTAGGTCTCGACCTCTTCCAGGCGCCCGCCCAGCAGCAGGCGCCAGTTGTTCCAGGCGATCTCGTCCTGAACATAGAGGCCGGTCGAGGTGTAGTCGTAGTGGCTGTCGCCAACCGGGAGGTAGCTCGTCGGACGGCCGGTGCGGACGGGGTTCAGCAGATCGATCGGCTGCCCGTATGCGATCTGCCCGTTAAGATAGGAGAGCTCGTCCCGGCTGTGATCCAGGCCGATGAGCAGCCGATGGGTGAACGGGCCCGTAACGATCCGGCCGTAGAGTTCGGCTTGCAGGGTCAGGTCGTCCTGGGTCTCGTCATAGCTGACGAAGCTGCGGTTGACAGTGGTGCCGGACAGGGGCGGGAAGCCGTAGTTGAAGAACTGCTCTTCGGGCACATCCACCGCCGAGACGAAGCCGCCCAGGCGCAGGCGCCAGTCGGCGTTCAGGCGGCGGTTGAACTCCAAGCCGGCGACCCACTGCTCCTTCTCGATCCGCATGAAGTCCTCGCCGTAGTTGCGGCTGAGCGGCTGATCGAGGAACGCGGCGTTGTTGCCGAAACCGCGGTCGAAGGCGGCGTCGCGCTGGAGATATTCGAGCCGGGCCAGGAGGCTCGTCTCGGCGTCCGGACGCCATTCCACGACGGGCGAGATGTAGAGCTGCTCGTTGTCGACCAGGTCGCGATAGCTGCCGGCGTTCTCATAGCCGACGTTCAGACGCGCCAGCACCGTGCCGTCGGCGGTGATCGGCGCGTTCACGTCCAGGCCGCCGCGCCAGTAGTCATTCGACCCGCCGACGACGAAGGCCTCTCCGCCCGACCAGCCGTAGGGACGTTTGGAGACGAAGTTGACCACGCCGCCCGGCTCGAACCGGCCATAGAGGGCCGATGCGGGACCTTTCAGGACCTCGATGCTCTCGATGCCCTGCAGATCGATCTCCGGCTGACTGACCGATTGGCGGAAGCCGTCGCGCAGGGTCGAGATGTTCTGGAAACCGCGAATACGGAACCGCTGGTTGCCCGAGAAGCCGATGGTCCGCTGGACCCCGCTGACGGTCTCGGCAGCCTCGCCGATGTTGGAGACGTTCCGCAGGTCCAGCAGCTCGCGAGACACGATGTTGACCGTGAACGGCGTCTCCAGAACCGGGGCGCCCGTCTTGGTCGCGGTCTCGCCGGGGGCGCGGCCGAGCGGGCGCCCGAAGACGGTGATGGCGTCCAGTTCGACGGCGTCGTCGTCCGACGTGACGATCAGAGCGTCCTGTGCCAGCGCCAGCGTCGGCGCGGAGAAAAGGGTGGCGAGGCTGACGGTGGCGAGCAGCAGTTTCATGGGGTCCCCCGAACGAAATGGTCGGACTTGTTATGCTATAACATTACAGCTAGTCACCCCTAAGGACGGATTTTTCTGATCCGCATGGGACAGGAGGCGGCGAGACATGCTGAGACGATCATTCCTGCTGGCCGTCGGCGTATCGGCGGTTTCGGCCTGTTCGGACAACCAGGTTGGGCCGCCGGACACGGGCGGTGCCGACGGGACGCCGATTCCGCTCAAACATGCGCGCTACCTCAAGCTCGAACGGCACGACGGCTATATGGTCGCGCGTCTAAGGGCGCCGGTGGCCGACCAGAGCGGCGGCCAGGCGCAGGCGCAGGAGGCCGTGCTGGTCCTGGCACCGCGCGAGGGCGGCGAGCCGCGGCTGCCAGCCGCGTTGCGGGACGCTACGGTGATCCGGACGCCTGTGATGCGGGTCGCTGCAAACGCCAGTTCCGACGAAGCCTTCCTGGGTCAGCTCGGCGTCAAGGATCGGCTCGTGGCGGTGGGCGGTCGGGTGTCTTTCGACGACGATGTGCGTCGCGGCGTCATCGAGGGCCGCATTGGCCAGATCGGATACAACTGGCACGCGCCGCCCAATCTGGACGTGCTGCTTGCCGCCCAGCCGGACGTCTTCCTCATGCGCCTGTCTGACCTTGCCCATACGCCCGTGCTGGATCGGGCCCGACGTCTCGGCCTGATCGTGGCGCCGACCTTCGCCGAGGATGAGCCTACCTATCTGGGCCGTGCCGAGTGGATCCGCCTGCATGGTCTGCTGACGGGACGGGAAGTCGAGGCCGAGCGCCTGTTCGACCAGATTGAGGTCAGGGTCGAGGCGCTGAGGACCGCAGCGGGCGCGCGCCCCGCCGTGCCGATGGTCTGGGCCTATCCGGCCGGCGGAGATCGCTGGGTCGCCACCGTCCGCGGGGCGGAGCAGGCCTATCTGGCCGACGCCGGCGGCCGCAACCTGCTGCTCCGCCCGGAAGACCCGCGCAAATGGTCGTCAGAGACCCTGGCTACCGAGCAGATCCTGCCGGTGGCGGACCAGGTCCAGGTCTGGATCGTCGGCGACCTGCACGCGGCCCCGCCGCGCAGCACGGTGGTTGAGGGCGTCTCGCCGGCGTTCGGCGCCGACCGGTTGTTCGCCAACACCGGGCGCAGCAATCTCTCGGCCAACGCCTATGACTGGTACCAGACCGCCTTCGTCCGGCCCGACTGGGTTCTGGCGGACTTCGTGAAGGCGCTGCATCCCGACCTAGTCAGTGAGCCTTTCCGCTTCCTCAAGCCCGTCGCTCGAGGCGCTTACAGATGACCTCTGCCTTCGCGCGGCCCGCGCTTGCTGGAGGAGCGCTGGCCCTGATCCTCCTCGTCGTGATCCTGACCAGCCTGATGATCGGTCAGGTCATGCTGAGCCCCGGCGAGGTGCTGTCCGGCCTTGGCTCGATCGGATCGGGGTCGATGGAGTCACGCATCGTCGTTGATCTTCGGCTGCCTCGGGTGCTGGCGGCCGTGATCGGCGGTGCGGCCTTGGGCTTGGCCGGGCTGCTGATGCAGACCCTGTTCCGCAATCCGCTGGCGGATGCCTGGTCGCTGGGTCTGATGGCGGGCGGGCAGTTCGGCGCGGCCTTGGTCATCGTCGCCGGCGCTATCGTGGGCCCTGGGTTCCTGATGGTCCTGACCGGGTTCGCCGGGCTGGGGGTAGTGGCAGGTTCGGTTATGGGCACGCTCGGCGTGGCGCTGGCCATGAGCACCATGGCGCGGCGCGTAGGCACCGTCACCCTGCTGGTGCTGGGCCTGATGCTGGGCTTCCTCGCCCAAGGGCTGATCAGCGTCTTGCTGCATTTCACCAACCGCAGCCAGGGACGGATTTTCGTGGCATGGAACGACGCCACCTTCGCCAATGTGGTCTGGGGCGACTTCGTGACCCTGGCCCCCCTGCTGGCCGTCGGGCTGGTCGGCGCCGTCGTGCTGGCCAAGCCGCTGACGGCCCTCCTGCTGGGGGATGTCTATGCCGAGAGCCTGGGTGTGAACGTGCCCCGGATGCGACGGCTGGTGCTGGGGACGACAATCCTGCTCGCCGCCCCTGTAACGGCCTTCTGCGGTCCCGTGGCCTTCGTCGGCCTCATCGTGCCGCATCTGGCGCGCGGCATCATCGGGTCTGCTCGGATCGGCGCCGTGATCCCGGCGACGGCGCTGATCGGGGCGGTACTGGCCCTGGCAGCGGATCTGGTGGTCCACCTGCCGTGGGAGCAGCATTTCCTGCACCTCAACGCCATTCTGGCGCTAATCGGCGCCCCGCTGGTGATCGTCCTGCTGCTGAAATCCCGCAGTCTGCGTGGAGGGGAGGGCTGATGTACGCGATAGACAGTCTTCAGATCGGCTACGGACGAAACGTACTCTCGACGCTTGAGCAAGTCGTCGTCGAACCCGGCGAGTTCATCTGCCTGCTGGGACGAAACGGCCAGGGCAAGTCCACCCTGCTGCGGACGCTGGCGGGATTCATCCCCCCACTGGATGGCGAGGTTCGTCTAGACGGGCGGCCGGTAAGGCAGTGGCCTGCCGCTGAACGGGCGCGAAAGGTCGCCGTGGTTCTGACCGATCGACCCCAGGTCGGCGCGCTTCGCGCTCGTGAACTGGTCGAAATGGGCCGCCAACCTTACACGAACTGGACGGGTTCGCTTTCGCACGAGGATCTTGAAATCTGCGAAGGCGCGTTGAAACGGGTCGAGGGCCAGCATCTGCGCGATCGCTATGTCGACAGCCTTTCGGACGGCGAGCGACAGCGGGTCATGATCGCGAGAGCCCTGGCCCAACGTCCGCAGGTCATGTTGCTTGACGAGATCACCGCCTTCCTGGACCTGCCGAGCCGGGTGACCATCACGGCGACCCTGCGTCGGATCGCGCACGAGACCGGCGTCTCGGTCGTCCTCTCCAGTCATGATCTCGAGATGTCGCTCAATGCGGCAGACCGCATCTGGCTGCTGCCGGGCGAGGGGCGTTTCATCGACGGGGCGCCAGAAGATGTCGCCTTGTCGGGCGCAATCGGCGAGGCCTTCGATCAGGCCAATCTGGCGTTCTCACTCAAGAGCGGCCGGTTCGAAACGCATGGAACCAGCCGTGGAGCGGTGTTCATCGATGCCGACGGTCCTGCGGCCGTCTGGCTGGGACGCGCCGTCAAACGGATGGACTTCGGGGTCAGCGGCTCGCGGGAAGGAGCCAACGTCGTGATCCGCCACTCTTCGCAGGGCTATGAACTCGATGGCGAGACCTATTTGACGATTCAGTCTTTGAGCAAGGCGCTCATCCGTCGGCTTGGATAGGGCTCGTGCAAGGTCGCCTATTGGCGTTGATCGGAATGTCCGGTTCTGGCGCTTGTCAGACGTTCGCCATAAGAAGCTGGGTATCTAGCTAAGGCCTGGCTAGATTCCTGAGCTCGGACAGACGGGCCTCCGCCGCGTCCCGAACAATCTCTCGCAGGACTGCAACGCGTTCAGTGACGTACGCGAGTTCTTCGTCGCTGATCTTGTAGTGCTTCGAGTATCGGGACTTCACATAGGCGGATCGAAGCAGCTCGAAGCACCGTTTCTGGAACTTGGTTTCGTGCGGCCAGGCTTCGGCGAGGCGAGGGACCAGGGGCTCGGTCATTTTGCGCAGGTGAACGAGATTGTGCGCCTTTGGAGAGTGCAGGGTCAGTACCAAGAGCAGACCGATATAGAGCGCCTCGACAGACTGATGGAGTAGGAAGGCAGTCTTTTTGTTGAAGCCTCGACTGCGGGTGAAACGAGCCGTCTCGAGAGATTCTTCGACGCTCTCCATCCAGTCGTCGAAATATTCCTGAGATTCCTCGAGCGCGGTGGCTGGTGACAGGGGCTGTGGCGTGGAGAAGGAAACGCCGGGCTCTGCGAAGAGCTGAATGCCGTCGCGCAGGATGTCGGTGAAGAAGTAGCGGCCGAGCTCCAGCTTCCTGTTCACATCCTCCAGGCTGTGGACGATGAAGGTGACGGGAGTGCGGAGTTGGCTGCCCGTGGCGATCTCGGCGAGGAGGCGTTCGTTGGCGGCTTCCCAGAACTCCAGGTCGGTGAGGTCCTCGTGGTCGACGACGACCAGGAGATCGAAGTCGGAGAAGTAGCGGCCGACGGGATCATGGACCCAGTCTCCACGAGCGTAGCTGCCGAACAGGATGATCTTGAGGATCTTGCCGTCGCGCAGACGGGGCGCCTTTCGCGTCGAGACCGTCTCGGCGAAGGTGTCACGCAGGATGGAGACCGCGTGGTCCAGCTCGCGGCGCTTTCCCGCCGGCAGTTTTCTCAAGGGCCGCTTCATGATTTGGAGTCTCGACCATCCGCCGTTGGGCGGCAAGGGCTAGGTGCGTGGGTCGCGCGAAAGTTGAGCGCCGGATGGGGGAATCCGCCGGGCCGGGGCATGGGGAATGGTTCGCTCGGGCAGGATGGACTATCGTGAGTCTCAGCGGGTTGTCGTGAATAGGCGCCGATCCTGGGTCCGGGGGATGTGCGCCTGTCGCACGTCGGATGCGGTCGGTGGCGAATAAGCGCGCCTCTCTGACTTGCGAGGATTCCACGCCCGCGCCCCATTTGCGCGCTCGCGCCGGCCTGGGCGGCAGCTCGCGATCGACGCCTGCGGTTGTTTGGGTGGCGTCGCGGCGTTAGGTTTGTCGCGCGGGCGCCGACCTATAGGCGCAGGCCTGATCGCCGGGAGGCGCCGGCGCGAGCCGGCGACCGTCGGGGTCTGCGTTGAAGCCGTCGGGCCTTTCGCAAGGTTCCAACGCCCGCCCTCATTCAACCCTGGCGGGCCTTGCGCCGGAGAATCAAATCAGCCACGATTCCCCGTCGGCCTCGGTCGACAGGGGCGTGGAATCCCCTGCGAAGTCTCGTTGATATCGATGTTGCCGGCTCGACGCCGTGCGCCGTCCTGTCCGGACGCGTCTCTCGGCGCTGTCTGACGACCCCTCGCGGGGCGCAGGTTTTCCATGTGCGGCTGTCCGCAGCGCCCCTCGCAGGAAAGGGAGGCGTCGGGTGTCGAAGTCGGATGCGATCGGAGAGGGGAGGGCGGGGACCAGGGCGCAATCGCGGCTTGATCGGCTGTATCGCCGCTATTCGCCTTGGCTGACCGCCCGCCTGCGTCGTCGCTATGGCGCGGACGCCGAGGACATTGTTCAGGATGCATGGCTGCGTCTGGCGCCGATCGACGCCGGGCTTGAGATCCGGTCTCCGAAAGCCTTTCTTTTGACGCTCGCGTCCAACATCGCCATGAGCCGGGCGCGGCGGGACCGGCGCCGTTCGGAGATCCTGGACGCGGAGGCGCCGACCCAGGCGAGGGCCCAGTCGCCGGATCAGATCGACGCGGTCCTGCTCGAGGAGATCATCCTTGGCTTGCCACAACCTCTGAGGGACCGGATCGTCGTCGGGGAAATGCGTGACGGCGCCGCCGCCCTGGAGACGCTGAAGAGCTGGAACACCGGCCATCCCGGGGGCCTGTCGACCATTCACGCCAACTCCATCGACGACGTGCTCAGGCGGGTTGAGGATCTGACGGCGGAGGTCAGCGCCAACCCTTCCCGCCGGGCCATTGGCCAGACCATCGACCGGATCGTCCATATCTCGAGAATCTCGAGCGGACGCCGGGTCGAGGCGATCCTGGCGGTCGACGGCTATAGGGACGACGCCTATCAGCTTCGCCGACTGGGCTGAGCCGGATCAGCCGAGGCTCAGGGTCTTGGGCGGGCGGATGCGCCGGAAGCGGGCTTCGATGAAGGCGAAGGCGCCGAAGGCGATGAAGCCGAGGGCCGTCACGCCGACCAGCCAGTCGCCGCCCGGTTGCTGGCGAACGGCCTCGAGCGAGGATCCGAAACTGCGAACCTCAGCGGCGCGGGCGTGCCAGCCGGCGATCAGGACGAACACGCCGAGGGGCAGATAGGCTGCGCCGCGCACGGTGTAGCCGACGCGCGCCAGCAGGCAGAGCCGCCGGCGCCAATGATCGGAACAGCTCAAGGCCTCGCCGAAGTCGACCCGGAGACCGGTGACGATATTGCCGACGCCGACGCCCAGGACGACCACGCCGACGAGCATCAGAACGATGTCGCCGAACGGCAGGCCCAGCAGGATGGCGGCCTTCGCCTGATTTTCGGCGATGTCTTCGGCCGCCATCCTCGGGCCGACCTCATCCAGCAGTTCGAACACCCCGGCCGCAAGGAGGCCGTAGAACAGGCCGCTGACGGCCTGGCCCAGGCGCGCCGCCGCGCCGCGCCAGTCGCGGCCCTGGTGATCCGCATCCCAGACCGCCTGGAGGGCGCGCCAGACCACGAAGGCCCACAGGCCGAGGCCGAGCAGGACGAGCCAGAGACGCCCGAACGGTTGGGATGCGAGCCACGGCGCCACGCCCTGCGAGCCGAGCGTCTGTCCGCCAAGACCCGAAGCCGAGGCGAGCATGAGCAGGCCGACCGAGAGATAGACGAAGCCCCGGGCCCCATAGCCGGCGCGCGCGGCCATGGCCGTCCAGGCCCGAACGCCCTCGGGCTTACGCCGCCAGCGGCCGCGCAAGGCTGTGAGGTTCGCCTGGAGGCGGGACAGGACCGCAGCGGGCGCGCGGATGGTCAAGGCGCGAAGCCGTCGAGGTCAGGCTGCACGCCACGCATGACGAAGCCGCCGACGTCGCCGCCGGCGGCTCCGACATCCGGTCTTCCGGTGAGGCTCAGTCGGTCGCCTTGTGGACAGCGTCCTTGGCCTTGCCGAAGGTCTCCTTGGCCGCCCCGGCCGCGCGGTCGCCGAGGCCGTCCGCGACCAGCTTGTTGTCGCCGATCGCCTTGCCGACGCCTTCCTTGGCTTCGCCAATGTGTTTCTGGGCGGCGCCTTCGATGCCTTCCTTGCTCATGATCGTCTCTCCTGTCGGCCTTGCCGATGACACCTCCTTCGGGGGCGAAGGGCGGGCTTTGGGAAAGCTCGAAGGGTGTGTGTGTTCCGCATGCCGCCGCATCGGGCCTCCCTCCTGCGCCGTATGTCATGGCTTTTTCTGCGCGAGCAGGACCGGCGTCTCCGACAGGCGTGTCGTATAGGCCGGGCTTCGCATGTCCGCCTTCAGCGTCCAGGCGCGCCTGACGCCGGTGCTCGCGGGAAACAAGGCGCCTCGGCCATAGCGTCCGCTGAGGGCGTCCAGGGCGACCATGAGGGCGTCACGCCTGGGGTCGGCGACATCGATCAGGGCCCTGGGCGCCTGGTCGGGCCGCAGCAGACCTTCAAGGATGACGCCGGCCTTGGCGTAGCGGAATCCGTCCGCCCACAGCCGGCGCGTGACGGTCGACGCCGTCCGCACCAGTTCGAGCGTGTCCGCGGTCGGTTCGCGCAGCCGCCCCATGCCGCTGACGGATCTTTTCGGTCCGTCGCGGAACGCGCCGGTGTGGAAGAAGACGGTCAGGTGGGGCGCCAGCACCCCGTGCCGCCGCAGCTTCTCTCCGGCGCGGGCGGCGTAGAAGGTCGTGGCCTGCAGCATGTCGGCGAGGGTGGTGACCGGTTCGCCGAAGGACCGCGTCACGGCGATGCCTTTGCGGACGGGCGGCGTCAGTTCGAGGTCCTGGCATCTCACCCCGTTCAGCTCGCGGACGAGCCGCTCGCCCGTGACGGTCAGGAGCGAGCGTGCGATGGGGGGCTCGAGCAGTCGCAGGTCCGCGGCCGTATGGACGCCGATCGTTGCGAGTTTCGCCGTCGAGGCCCGGCCGACGCCCCAGACGTCCCCCGCCTCGACCAGGGGCAGGAGCCGATCCTGTTCGGCGCGGGAGGAGAGGTCGCAGACCCCATCGAGCTCCGGCCGTGTCTTGGCCAGGTGGTTGGCGACCTTGGCGAGGACGCGTGTCGGTCCCAGGCCGACGCAGGTCGGGATGCCCGTCCAGCGACGCACGGTCCGCCGCATGCGGCGGGCATGCGCCACCGGCTCGGGCACGCCGGTGAAGTCCAGAAAGCTCTCGTCGATCGAGTAGATCTCGACCTCGTCGGCGAAGGCCCGGTAGACCTCGTTCACCCGTCGGCTCATGTCGCCATAAAGGACGTAGTTGGACGACCGGGCGATGACTCCATTGGCTTTGCAGAAGTCGCGGATCTTGAACCAGGGCGCGCCCATGGGAACGCCCAGGGCCTTGGCCTCCGAGGTCCGGGCGATGGCGCAACCGTCGTTGTTGGAAAGGACGATGATGGGCCGGCCTTCGAGCGCCGGCTCGAACACGCGCTCACAGCTGCAGTAGAAGCTGTTGGCGTCGGACAGGGCGTAGACAGTCTCGTTCATCTCGGCGGCGGCCGATGCGGCGTGAGGGACCAGGTGATGACGCCCCAGATCAAGGCTTCGGAGGTCTCGTCCAGGACCAGGGGCGTCATCGCCACGTCCGCGAAATCCAGCGCCAGACGGCCGCTCGAGAGACGCACCACGCGCTTGGCGCTGGGCAGGCCGTCGATCACGGCGACCACCACGTCGCCTGCCTTGGGCGCAAGAGAGCGGTCGACCACGACATAGTCGCCGTCATGAATTCCGGCTCGCACCATGCTGACCCCGGAGACCCGCCAGATGAAGGTCGCGGTCGGGTTGGTGACGATCAGCGTCGAGGGATCGAGGGCGTCTTCGACATAGTCGTCGGCGGGGGAGGGGAAGCCGGCGCAGAGCCGCACGCCCATGAAGGGCACCGGCACGACCTGGCGTAGCCGGGCGACGGGCGTCATTCCAGCGGGCAGGGTCATCTAGAACCAGAGCTTCAGGACATCCGCCGAGATCGGCCCCTCCCGGGCGCTGCTGTTCCGGGTGTAGCTGACCCGGGCTTCACGGGAGCCGCACTGGCATCGAAATCGCGAGGATCGCCCCTCGGCCGGCCAATTCCGGGCCGCGCCAAACAGGGGACGGGGATCGAGCAGGGCCGCCCGGTCGCAGCCGGGCCGATCGCAGGCGACGATCATGCGGCGCCCGTGCTCGGGCTCTACGTCTTCCCGCGGGCGGCGGGGCGGGTTGGCGTCCGGCATCTCACTGGACCAGGGACGAACAGCCCAGGGCCCTGAGCTGGAGGCTGGCGGCGGACGCCAGGATCGCGCCCGGCGCACAGGCCTCTACGCGCTCCAGGACAAGTCGCGCTGCACCGGCGGGATCGGCCAGTTTGCCGAGTTCCGCATCGAGCTCGGCCAGCATGGCCGCCAAGGGTCCGTCGTTCATGTCTCACTCTCCAGATTGCCGACCCGTCGAGCCTTGTGCCTCCGCCTGCCGCGCAACGGCAAGTCAATTGTTCTTTCTTTGTTCTATTATCGACAGGTTCGGGGGAAGGCCGGAACCCGAGGCGGCCTCAATCGCGGAACAGCATGCGTGTGGCGGTGTCGGCGCGGGGCCGGCAGGACGGCAGCCGGCGCCCGAGCTCGGTGAGGACGTCGCGCCAGTATCGGCGGTCCGTCCTGGACTGGTCGAGACGGACAGCCCGGTCGTGGGCGCGCCAGAAAGCGCGGCGGAGGTCGTCGTGATTGAAGCGGATCAGGGCGTCAGCGGCCCGACCGATGGCGGCTTGGCGGGCGGTCTTCGCCTCGCGCCGTCTGCGCATGAAGGCGGCGATCACGGAAACACCTTCTCGACGATCAGTGTCCCGGCCGGCGAGGCTCGCAGGATGTCGGTCTCGGGCCGTCGCAGATCCAGCCAGTCCAGCGCCCGTCCATTGGGCAGGAGGACGATCTGGCGATCATGGTAGGGCGCGATGTCCGGGCCCGGTTCTGTGGTGAGCATGGCGAAGGCGCCGTCCTTGATCAGGCCTGCGATCCAGAAACTCGCGCTATCCTCCAGGCTGAACCGCCACTTAGTCTTCCTCTTCTGACCCCGTTCGGGACCGGTGAACTCATAGAAGCCGTCGGCCGGGATGACGCAGCGCTGGGAATTGGCGAAGCTGCGGCCGTCGGAGCGGAAGTTGAACACCGGCCGCCCGCCCGGTCCCTTCCAGGCCCAGGTCGTCATCCGCGCCTGCGGCCCGTTGAGGCCGGCCCAGATCACCGGCGCGCGGTCGCCGATCCGGATGCTCGAGGTCGCCCCGAAATTCGGCACGCCATCGGGGAAGACCAACGGATTGCGCGTCCGATTGAACTCCTCGATGGCCTGATCGAAGGGCAGGATCAACTGGTATTCATTGCACATCGGCCGGCTCCACCGTCGCAGCCAGAATGGTCGCGGATCGGCCGGACGCCAACAGCGTTCTGCGCTGGGGACCGCATCCCTTCGACGTGGAGACGATCATGACGACCGAGCGCCGGAGCGGCATCTCAAGGGGGGGCTGATGGCGGCGAGCGCGAAGGCGACCACCCCGCCGGTCACACCGGACGGCCGCTACATCGTGGTGCGCGGCCGCCTGTGGCGGCGATCCAACCCCGGCTTGCCGGAGCCGCGTCGCCTGGCCCTGGTGGATGCGCTCATGGACGCGCGCCGGGCCGTACGGGACGCCCTGAAATCGGAGGCGGAAGGGGCGTTGGCGGCGGCCCGAAGGCGCGTCGACGCCGCCAAGGTCGGGCTTGGCGAGCGCGGTCCGGTCTGGTGGACCGACGCGACCGCGGACCTGAACCGCCATATGGCGCGAAACACCCCCTACGCGGATTGGTTTGCCGGCCTCGAGGCCGCCGAGGAACCCGCGAGCGGCTCCGGGCGTAAGGGCCGGCGGAACAGACGTCCGTCCGGAGGAACATGAGCCATGGCTGACGAGACCGGGACGATGATCGTCCCTGTCCCCACGACGCCGCGCTGAACCGCGTGCCCAAGGCGAGGCTGGGTTCGGGCGCCAGATGCGGAACCTGTGGCCAGTCCCTGTTCCAGGGCCGGCCGGTCGATCTCACAGCGGCCGGTTTCGAACGTCACGTCCTCAAGGCGGATCTGCCCGTGGTGATCGACTTCTGGGCCTCATGGTGCGGGCCGTGCCGGACCATGGGGCCGAATTTCGCGGCCGCCGCAGCGCGGCTTGAGCCACGTGTCCGTCTGGCCAAGCTAGACACGGAGGCCGAGGCGGGCATCGCCGGACGTTACGCCATTCGGGGCATCCCCTGTCTGATACTGGTCCGGAAAGGGCTGGAGCTCGCGCGACTATCCGGCGTGATGCCGACCACGGCCATTGTCGACTGGGTCGACCGGACCTTGGCGGCGCAAGTTTGAGCGGCTCGCCGGGCCAACGGCGTTGGAAGGTCCCCGACCAGAGGCTGATGCGGTCCTCTTCCGCCTGTCTCTGCTCACCGGCATAGGCGCTTCGGCTGTCGCGGGACGAGTCGAGCGTCCCGCCAGTCCGGACCATGGCGGCACCGACATCGACGCCCCACAGCCGGAGGCGGCGTCCCCGGATCTCGAGCGGGTCGCCGTCGGTGACGGCGCGACCCAAGATCGGCCTCGGCTCGGCCGGGACGCGATCACGTTAGGCTGAGAAAGTCGGCCGTAGTGACAATTTGTAGTCTTTGTGTTACGCAATACCGAGTTTACGTCATAGGATGTTGACATGCCGACGCCGCATCACCCGTCCTTCGCTGTCAGTCGCAGTCTGAAGACGCTCGGTCAGGACATCAAGCGGGCGCGTCTGCGCCGCAGTCTGCCGGCCAGTGTGGTGGCGGCGCGCGCCTTTACGAGCCGGCCGACGCTGCAGCGCGTGGAGGCGGGCGACGCCGGCGTCAGCATGGGCATCTATGCGGCCGTGCTTCAGGCGCTCGGGCTGCTGGACGGTCTAACCGGCCTGGCGGACGCCAGCCGCGACGAAACCGGTCTCGACCTAGCGGCGGCGGCCCTGCCGAAGCGTGCGCGGCTTCCCGCCGCCCCGCGTGACGCATGACCGACGTCGAGGTCTTCATCGATCTCGCCGGCGAGGCGCTGCGGGTCGGCACCCTGCACCGCCGGCCCGGACGCGGCCAGGAGACGGTCACCTTCGAATACGCCGACGTCTGGCTCGCCCATCCCGCGCGCTTCTCCCTCGAGCCGTCCCTGCAGCTGACGCGGGGCGCCTTCGCTCCGGCGAATGGGGCGCCTCTGTTCGGATCGATCGGCGATTCTGCGCCGGACACCTGGGGCCGCAGGCTGATGCAGAGGGCCGAACGCAAGGCTGCCGAGCGGGAAGGGCGCCGAGTCCGAACCCTGCAGGACATCGACTACCTTCTCGGCGTCTCGGACGTCTCGCGCCTCGGCGCGCTCCGCTTCCGCCTGGACGGCGGCGAGGTCTTCCTGAGCGGGCCGGGACAGGGGGTGCCCGGCTTCCTCGAGCTCGGCCGGCTGCTGGCCATCACCGAGCGGATCGACCGGGACGAGGAGAGCGAGGCGGATCTGCAGATGATCTTCGCGCCCGGGTCCTCGCTCGGCGGGGCCCGGCCCAAGGCCTCGGTCGTCGACCAGCACGGACGGCTGTCGATCGCCAAATTTCCCAAGGAGAGCGACGACTACAGCCTGGAGACCTGGGAGGCGGTGGCCCTGGACCTCGCGGGCCGAGCAGGCATCCGCACTGCCGGGCACGAGCTGGCGGCGGCCGGCGGCAGGCCCGTGCTCCTCTCCCACCGTTTCGACCGGGACGGTCGGGCGCGCATCCCCTTCCTGTCGGCGCTCTCGATGATGGGCCTGCGGGACGGAACCCAGGCCAGCTATCCCGAACTGGCGGACGTCCTGATCCGGGTCGGGGCGGAGGCGGCGGACGACGTGCGCGAACTCTACCGTCGGATGGTGTTCAACGTCCTCGTCTCCAACGTCGACGACCATCTGCGCAATCACGGCTTTCTCTGGTCGGGGAGAACAGGCTGGCGGCTGTCGCCGGCCTACGACCTCAACCCGACGCCCGCCGATGTCAGGGGCCGCATCCTCGCAACGGGCATCGCGCCCGACGCACACGACTGCGACCTCGCTCTGGTGCTGGAGGTGGCGGGCTATTTCAATCTGTCTGCAAGCGAGGCGCGATCGATCGTCCGCTCCGTCGCCGCCGTCACGGCTGACTGGCGCGGGGCGGCCCAGGCCCGCAACGCCAGGGCCGCGGACATCCGGCGCATGCAGAGCGCCTTCGAACATGACGATCTGGACGCGGCGCTGGCGCTCTAAGGCGGGTTCGGGCCGGTTTTTCGGCGCGATTGGAGGCGCGGACCGGGGGCCGCAGTCTTCGCCTGTCGAAGATTTCCGACTTGATCGATTTGGGTCCAAAGGGGGCGGGGGCGGGCCGATCACAAGGTCCCGCATGATGGTCGACCCTCGTCAGGCCTGAGCGCTGTCGCGGCCTGATCCCATGAAGATTTCAATCCCGAAGGGCTTTTTCCAAGTCGTCAAAAGTCGTTATCCAAGTCGGCTCGACGCGATGATGAGAAAATGAGCTGATGGGTTCCGCAAGTCGGTACACGTCGTATTTGACTAGACTGAAACTCAACTTAGAATGTTGAAGATTTGCTGTTGACAACCTGTGGGTGGTTTTGGTTGCAATGGGTCGCGGCGTGCTGAAACGCGCTGAGGCACAGGAACACAACATGCAACGGATGCTTGGGCGCCGCCTGTTCGGCGCCGCGATGACGTACGGCCTGCTGGCGGCCGGGCCCGCCCTGGCCGGAGGATCGGGAATGCCGTGGGAAGGACCGCTGCAGCAGGTGGTCCAGTCGATCACCGGACCGGTGGTCCAGGCGGCGGCCGTCGTGGCCGTGGTGGTCTTCGGCGCGGGCATCGCCATGAGCGAGAACGGCTCTTCGATGCGCCGCGGCCTGGGGATCATGTTCGGCCTGTCCATCGCCTTCGCCGCCTCGACCTTCTTCCTCGACTTCTTCGGCTTCGCCGGCGGCGTGGAGATCGGGTGATGGCCGCGCAGCCGGACGGCTGGGAGCTGCCCGTGGCCCAGGCCCTGTCCGATCCGGTCCTGATGGCCGGCATGCCGCGGGAGTACGCCATCGCCATGGGGACGATCGCCATGGTCCTGGGCCTGGCCCTGCGGATCTGGTGGCTCGGTCTCCTGTGGTGGGCGGCGGCCCATGCCATCGGCCTCTGGGCCGCGCGATCGGACCGCCGCTTCTTCGAGGTGCTGCGCCGTCATCTGCGCACGCCCGGTCACCTGGACGGGTAGAAACGATGCGGTTCCTCGACGAACATCGCCGCCGTCCCGCCGCCCTGGCCGATCATCTGCCCTGGGCCGCCCTGGTCGCGCCGGGCGTGGTCCTCAACAAGGACGGGTCGTTCACGGCGGCCTTCCGCTTTCGTGGGCCCGACCTGGAATCCTCGACCGAGGACGAACTGATGGCCGTGCGCGCCCGGCTGAACAACGCCTTGAAACGGTTCGGAACCGGATGGTGCCTGCATATGGAGGCGAGCCGCCGGCCCGCCTCGGCCTATCCGGAGAGCGACTTCGACCTCGATGTCGCCTGGCTGCTGGACGAGGAGCGGAGGAGCCGCTTCGAGACCGCCGACCCCGCCTTCGAGACCGACTTCCGCCTCGCCCTGACCTGGCTCCCGCCGGCCGACGAGACCCGCCGGATGGAGCGCTGGCTGTTCGACGGCCTGGCCAAGGGCGGCCATGACTGGCGCCAGTCGCTGGCGACCTTCTCGCGAGAAGCCGACACCATTCTGGATCTGCTGTCGGACGGCCTGGCGGAGATCGAGCGCCTCGACGACGCCGAGCTCCTGACCTGGCTGCACGACAGCGTCTCGCCGACGCCGTTTCCGATCCGGCCGCCCGAGACGCCGATGTTCGTCGACGCCTGGCTGGCCGACGCCGGCCTGACGGGCGGGGTTTCGCCCAGGCTCGGCGACCGCTGGCTCAAGGTCGTCTCGGTCCGGGGACTGCCGTCCGTGACCCGACCGGGCCTGCTCGACGCCCTGGGCGCCCTGCCGTTCGACTACCGATGGACCGCGCGCTGGATCGGCCTGGACAAGACCGAGGCCGAGCGAGAGATCGTCAAGCTGCGCAAGCGCTGGTTCGCCAAGCGCAAGGGCGTCGGCGTCCTGCTGCGCGAGGCCATCACCAAGGAGGAGGCGCCGCTCCTGGACACAGACGCTCTGTCCAAGACCGAGGAGTGCGACGGGGCCCTTGCCGCCTTGGGGGCCGAGGCCTGCGCCTTCGGCTATCTGACCCTGACAGTCTCGGTCCTCGATCCGTCCGAGGCCGGGGCGGCGGCCAAGGCCCGCGCGGTCGAGGCGGCGCTCAACGCCCAGGGACTGGTGGCGCGGATCGAGGACCTCAATGCGGTCGAGGCCTGGCTCGGGTCCCTGCCGGGCGAGCCCTATGCCGATGTGCGCAGGCCGCTGGTGTCGACGCTCAACCTGGCGGACCTGCTCCCGGTCTCGGCGGTCTGGGCCGGGCCGGCGCAGGACGCCAATCTCCAGGGCCCGCCGCTGGCCACCGCGCGCACGACCGGATCGACGCCGTTCCGGCTGGTGATGCACGTCGGCGACGTCGGCCACGCCATGGTCGTGGGTCCGACCGGTTCGGGCAAGAGCGCCCTGCTGTCCTTCCTGGCTCTGCAGTGGTTCCGCTACTCCGGGGCGCGCGTGGTCTTCTTCGACAAGGGCCGGTCGGCCCGCGCCGCCACCCTGGCCGCCGGCGGATGCTGGCGGGCGCTGGAGCCCGGCGCCCGGTTCTCGCTCCAGCCGCTGGCCGCCATCGACCGGGATGAAGAGCGCGCCTGGGCGTCGGAATGGATCGCCGAGACCGTCCGCCTGGCCGGCCTCGATCCGGTGCCCCGGGTGCGGGAGGAAATCTGGGTCGCCCTGTCGGCCCTGGCGGAGGCGCCGGTCGGTCAGAGGACCCTGACCGTCTTCTGCGCCCTGGTGCAGGACAAGGCCGTGGCGGCGGCGCTCGAACCCCTGACGATGAAGGGACCGCACGGCGCCCTGCTGGACGGGGCGGGCGAGGTCCTCGCCCCCAGCCGGTTCGACACCTTCGAACTGGAGACCCTGATGGGCGCGCCGTCGGCGGTGGCCCCGGTGCTCTCGGCCCTGTTCCATCACCTCGAACAGGGGTTCGACGGACGGCCGACCCTGCTGGTGCTGGACGAGGCCTGGCTCTTCCTCGGCGAGACGGCCTTCGCCGCCCGCATCCGCGAATGGCTCAAGACGCTGCGCAAGAAAAGGGTCTGCGTCGTCTTCGCCACCCAGAGCCTCGACGACGTGGCGGCCTCCGCGATCTCGGCCAGCCTGATCGAGAGCTGCCCGACTCAGGTCTTCCTGCCCAATCCCCGGGCGCTCGAGCCGTCTTCGGCCGAGCTGTACCGGGCCTTCGGCCTCAACCGTCGCCAGCTGGAGCTGATCGCCTTCGCCACGCCCAAGCGCGCCTATTACTGGCGCCAGCCGCGTGGCCGCAGGCTGTTCGACCTGCGCCTGACCGGCGTGGCCCTGGCCCTGTGCGGCTCGAGCACGCCCGAGGACCAAACCCTCATCGACGCCATCCTGGAACGGTCCCACGACCATCCGGAGCCCGGCGGCTTCGCCCGCCAATTCCTCAAAGCCAAGGGAGTGCAGAATGTCGATTCCGTCTTCGACGCCTTCGCCGACCCGCTCGCGGCCGAATAGGCCCCTACAGCGAACGGGCGCCGCCCTAATCGGGGTCAGCCTTCTGGCCGCAACGCCGGTCCCCGCCCAGCAGGTCGTGTTCGATCCGCGCAATCATCTCGAGAACGCCCTGCAGGCCGCGCGTCAGCTGGAGAGCCTCGCCAATGAGGCGAGGAGCCTGGCCGCCTCGCCCTACAGCCACCTCGTCGGCTCCAGCCAGTCGCTGAGCCAAATGGCCGAACTGGCGCGTTCGGCACGGGGAATCTCCGGCTCAGTCAATGGTCTGGAGCAACAGTTTCAGAGCCTTTATCCGGACGATCTCGACGGCGCCAACATGCTTCGGCTGCTCGAACAGAGCCAGGCCCGCTCGGCCAACGCCCGCCGTACGGCGGAGGATGTGGCGCGGACGGCGGCGGAGCTTGAGCGCCTCGGCGCGGACCGGGCCGGCCGTCTCAACGGCGCGCTGGCGGCCAGCGAGGCGGCGGTCGGCCAGACGGCGGCGGTGCAATCGACCAACCAGATGCTGGCGGTGCTGGCCGAGGATCTGGCGGCGATGCGCACCATCCTCCTGGCCCAGTCGCGCCTGCATGCGGAGGCTTCGGTCCGGTCGGCGACCGACCGGACCTCCGGGGACGCGGCGCGTCACCAGCGTTGGGGCGCCGCCGCCGCTACGCCTGCGGCGCCGCGGTTCGATCCGCTGTCTCACGCGCAGGACTGAGGAGGCTTGGATGCAGGTCGGCGTGGAGACGCCCAATGCGCTGATGGTGGTGTTCTCCAACACCGTCTCGGCGGGGTTCGACGCCCTCCAGGGCTCGGTCAACGGCGTGTTCGGCCTGTTGATCGCCCTGGTCGTGGCCCTGACCGGCATCCATTGGGCGATGTCGCCGAACCGGGAGGTGCTGGCCTCCGGCTTCGGCAAGGTGCTGCTGATCGGCGCCTTCGCCTGGTTGATCAACGACTGGCAACGGTTGTCGGAGACGATCTACGCCGGCTTCATCGAACTGGGCCTGACCGCCGGGGGCGGTTCGCTGAGCCGGGCCGATTTCCTCAACCCCGGCGCCATCCTCGCCCAGGGCTGGGAGATCGTGCGGACGCTCGGCGAGACCCCGGCGCCGGTGGACAATCCGCTCGACGTCGTCGGCAACATGACCGACGCCCTGATCCTGGGCCTGGCCATGATCGGCATCATGCTGGCCTTCGCGGTCCTGGCGCTGCAGATCGTCGTGGCGCTTCTGGAGTTCAAGATCGTCACCCTGGGCGGCTTCGTGCTGCTGCCGTTCGGCATCTGGAACAAGTCGGCCTTCCTGGCCGAAAGGCCGCTCGGCTATGTGGTCTCATCCGGCCTCAAGGTTCTGGCCCTGGCCATTGTCGTCTCCGGCGCGCGGGCGATCTTCGACCAGCTCCAGCCTTCGGCCAATCCCGACATCTACGAGGCGCTGAGCATTCTCGTGGCCGCGATCCTGCTGGCCATGCTCGCCCTGTTCATTCCCAATCTTGCCTCGGCCCTGGTCACAGGCGGCCCCGCCCTGGGCGCCGGGGCGATGCTCACCGGCGCTCTTGCGGTCGGCGGAGCCGGGGCCCTGGCCGGCGCCGGGATCGCCGGGGCGGCCGGCGCCCTCAGCGGCGGCGCGGCCCGGGTGGCGGGTTCGGCCAAGGCGGCCTCGGGCGCGGGCTCGGGCCGACCCCCGACTCCGCCCATGTCGTCGCCGCCCATGTCGTCGCCGCCCTCGGCGCCGAAATCGTCCAACGACAATCCGTCACCCACCGGTCCGCGACGGCCGTCGGGCGGGACGCCGGCTGCGACGCCGTCGCCCGGCGGCGTCGAGGAACCTGAGGTCGCATGGCGGCCGCGCGGGACCGAAGCCGCGGACGTGTCCGCAGAGGCAGTCGACGCGGCTGCCGGCGGGCCCGGCGGGGCCGGGGTCGGGACGCCGTCGCGACCGGTGCGACCGGCGGCGACCATCGCGGCGGAGGCCCAGGCCGCCCGGTCAGACTTTCACAGGGCCGCATCCCGCCCGGCGCCCGCAGGATCGAAGCCGCCGGCCCGCGCGGCGGCCCTGCAGGCCTTCTTCATCGCCAACGCCGGGCGCGGCCTCCTGCCCGCCGGGGAAACCAGCGGCGTCCTCTCACCCAACCTGAAGACCGAGGAGACCTGAGATGCATCCCTTCTTCCGTCCCAAACGGGCCATGACCTCGGCGCCCGACCAGACGCCCTATCAGCGGGCGGGCCAGGTCTGGGACGACCGGATGGGCCTGTCCCTGGCGCATGCCCGCAACTGGCGGCGCATCGCCCTGGCCAATCTGGTCCTCGCCGGCTTCCTCGGCGCGGGCTGGTGGGTCCAGGCCGACCGGGCCGTGGTCAAGCCGTTCGTGGTCGAGGTGTCCGACTGGGGCGAGACCCAGAGGATCACCGCCATCGGCGGCCGCTATGAACCGAACGAGGCGCAGATCGGCCATGCCCTGGCCGGCTGGGTTCGCGACGTCCGATCCAAGTCGATCGACCCCATCGTCATCCGGCAGAACTGGCTGCGGGCCTATGACCTGATGACGCCCAAGGCCGCGAGCTTCCTCAACGCCTGGGCCCAGACCCACGACCCTTTCGCCGAGGTCGGGCGCGAGGCCGTCAACGTCGAGATCCTCAATGTCGTGCGCCGGACCGAGCGGACCTTCGACCTGCAGTGGCGCGAGACCCGCTTCGTCAACGGCCAGTCGGCCGGAACCGAGCGGTGGCGCGCGCTGATCACCACCATGACACAGCCGCCCCGGACAGAGGCGGAGCTGATGAAAAACCCCCTTGGACTGAAGATCGAGGACGTATCATGGACCCCCGACGCCTCCTGACCCTCGCCGCCGCCGGGTTCGTCCTGTCCGGCTGCGCGATGTTTCGCCCGCCAGGGCTGGTCGCGCCGACGGCCGCCGTATCCACCGATCCATCACCGCAGATCGCACCCCTAGGTATGGCTCCTCCGACCCTGGTCGCCGTCGCGAGCCCTGCGGTCGAGGCCAAGGCGCCCTCAACCGAGCGGCCCTATGTCACGCCGGGTGTGGATCGGCCCGATGAAGGGGGACCGCGCACGCCGCCAAGCGGCCGTATCGGCAGGCCGGCGATCGCGGCGGCAAACACCGCCGCGCGGTTGCCCTCGCGCGACGACGGCTTTGTCGGCCGGGTGCAGCTGTTCGCCTGGTCGCCGGGACGGGTCTTCGAGGTCTGGACCGCACCCTTGCGGGTCACGACCCTGACCCTCGCGCCCGGTGAGAACCTCGTCGCCAAGGCGGCCGGCGATACCATCCGCTGGCAGATCGGCGAGGCGATGTCGGGAGACGGCGCGAGCCGCATCACCCACGTCCTTCTGAAACCGCTGGAGCGAGGCCTCGAGACCAACCTCATCCTCACGACGAACAGGCGTATCTATCTCATTGATCTGAAAAGCGGGGCGCCCGACGCCTTCAATGCCGCAGTCGCCTGGGACGCGGAGGCTCTGGCTGAGGTATCGATCCCGCAGGGGGTGCCCGCCGCGCCCACGAGCCCCCCCGTCGCCATGCCGGAGGGCGAGCTCGACGGTCGCTACCGGATCGAACCTCAGGGTCGACGGCCACGCTGGACGCCGACCTCGGTCTTCAATGACGGCCTGCGGACCTTCATCACCTTCGATCCGGACCTCCAGGTGGATGAGGCCCCTGTGCTGTTCGTCATCGCGCCCGACGGCGAGACCCAAATGGTCAACTACCGGCAGGCCGGCGGCCTGTTCATCGTCGATCGGGTGTTCGAACGCGCCGAGCTCCGGCTGGGCGACCGCCGGCCCCAGATCGTCCGTACCCGTCGTCTCCCAGGAGCCAGCTCATGACCCCGGACGATCCCAAACCCGAAGCGATGTCAGGGCCTTCCGGAAAGGAGCCGCCGCCGGACCTCAAGATCCGGGCCCCGAGGCCGCACGCCGTCCGGCTCCGCCGCTCGGTGGTCCAGACCCTCGTCATCGGCGGCGCGGTCCTGGTGTCCGGCTCTCTCGCCTGGGCTTTCGTCGTCCAGCCGGAACTCAGGGACAGCGCCCGCCAGCGTCAGGCGGCCGAACGCGAGGATCAGAGGCGCGGCGCCGTCCTCCCGACGGAAGCGGTGACCGACCAGCCCGCCAGCTACGACCGGCTGCCCGAACCGCGTGGCGGCGGGACGAAGCCGACGGCTTCGGCGGGCGCCGAGGACACGGCGCTCCGAGCGACGCGAACCGCCTACGCGCCTACCTATGCCGCAATCCGGCCCATGGCGCCCCGAGGCCCGAGTCCGAGAGAGCAGGCCGCACGCTCGGCCCTGTTCTTCCCCGGAGGCGAGGCCCCGGGCCAGACGGCGGCAACGCGGTCGGCGGACGCCGGATCAGGCGGGCAGGGCGACGCCCATCCCGACTACGGCGCGATGTACAACAGCCACGGCCTGATGGCGCCCCTGTCGCCGTTCGAGCTCAAGGCCGGAGCCATGGTGCCCGCCGCGCTGGTCACGGCGGTGGACACCGCACGGGAGGGACCGGTGATCGCGACCGTCACCCAGAACGTCTATGACACGGTCAGCGGGCGGCATCTGCTGGTGCCTCAGGGAACACGGCTGATCGGCCGATCCGGGGGCGAGACCGCCCATGGGGACCGCCGGGCCTTCCTGACCTGGGACCGGCTGATCCTGCCAAACGGCAAGAGCCTGATCCTTACCGAGGAGGCCGGCGTCGATGCCCAGGGCGCGGTCGGCGTGCCCGGGCGCGTCGACCGGAGGCTGTCGTCTCTGCTCCTCGGGACCCTGTTCGCCGGGGCCATCACCACCCTTGGCCAGGTCGCGCGCGACGGCGCGACGGGCGGCGGCGTGCTCGGCGACGCCGGTGATGCCGCGGCGATCGAGGGGGCGCAGGTCGGCGGCCGGCTGATCGACCGCGAGCTCCAGGTCCGGCCTTCCATCCGGCTGCGGGCCGGGGCGCCGGTCAGGGTGATGATCACGCGGGACCTGATCCTGGAGCCATACCGGCCATGAGGACCCTGTCGTTCCGAACCCGCAGGCGCTGGATGGCTCTGGCCGTGGCTGTTCCGGTTCTCGCCCTTGCGGCCCGCGTCGCAGGCCGGCCGCCGACCCTGGTGCTCGTCAACGAGAGCCCGAGCCTTCCCGAGGGTCTCTATCTCCGCGCCCACGGTGGCCAAGCCGTCAGGGGCGCGATCGTGGCCGTTCCTCAGCCGGGGGAGGCGCGACCCTATCTGGCCGGGCTCGGCATGCCGGCTGGGACCCTGTTGCTCAAGCGGGTCGCGGCCTCCGGCGGCGAGACGGTCTGCCGGGCAGGGCCGAGCGTGTGGAGCGCGGATTGGTCGGTGGCCGCCGCCGCCCGTGACCGGCGCGCGCATCCGCTGCCGGCCTGGTCCGGCTGCCGGGTTCTCGCGGCGGACGAACTGTTCCTGCTCGGAGACACGGCGGCCAGTTTCGACAGCCGCTATTTCGGCCCTGTCGACCGTTCCCAGGTCACCGGGGTGTTCAGGGAGGTGTTGAGATGGTGAGGAGCCTCGTTATGGCGGCGGTCCTCGCCGCCCATGCCCCCGCCGCGGCGGCGCAATCCGTCGATTGGCGGGCCGCTGGCGGCGATCTGTTCGGTCATCCGGCGCAGGCGGAGACGTCGACGGTCCAAGCGGCGGCCGCCGTGGACGACCTCGCAAGACTGCCTGGCCTGTCCCAGCCCTTCCAGGACGCGGTCGACGCCGCCGCGCTCGTCCACGGACTCGATCCCAAACTGCTCCACGCCCTGGTCGTGACGGAAAGCGCCTATCAGCCCGAAGTCTGTTCGCCGGCCGGCGCCTGCGGCCTGACCCAGTTGATGCCCGGCACGGCGCGGGATCTCCGGGTCAGCGACCGTCTGGATCCGGCCGAGAACCTGCGGGGCGGGGCGGACTATCTCGCCCGGCAGATCGTCCGGTTCGGGGATCTGAGACTAGCCTTGGCCGCCTACAACGCGGGGCCGGGGCGGGTCGCCCGCCTGGGCAGGGCGCCAGACATCGCCGAGACCCGGGCCTATGTCGTCGCCGTCATCGAATGCTATCTGGCCCTGACCGCGGCCAGAGGCGTTCGCAACGCGCGTCAGTGCCGCCCGCAGGAGCCGACCCCGTGATCCCGTCGCGGGAAGCGTTGGATACGGTCTCGCCAGACGGGGACGAGGACCTGCTGACGCGAAAGGAGGCGTCCGCCTTCCTCGCCCAGCTGGGCGTCCGCCTGAAACCCGCGACCCTGGCGCGCCTGTGGTCGACGGGTTCGACAGGACCGCCCTGTCGTCATATCCGCTCCAAGCCCTTCTATCCTCGAGGCCTGCTGCGGGACTGGGCGCGTGGCCAGATGACGGACATCCGGTCGGGCGCGCCCGCGGCGGCCCGGGGGCGACGTCGTGGGTGAGGCGGGGCGGCGGGCGGTCAAGATCGACGTCGTGCTCGCGGCGGCCACGGCCCTGAAGTGGGTCACAAGCGTTGGGCGAGCGCGATCTCGTCGACGCGGCTCAAGACGTCGAGATCCTTCGGTAGGAGATCGCCCGGGGCCGGGGGCGGGGTGCGGAGAGTTGAGATGAGGCCTGATCCAGAGACTGTGCGTAACGAGGCCGGCGGGCCGGATGACCGGCTGCTGACCTGGGACCGGGTGAAACCTATCGCGGGCATCAGTCGAACAACCGCCTGGCGAATGCAGAAGACCGGCGACTTTCCCGACCCCGTGCCGATCTCTCCCAAGCGGGTGGGATGGTGGGAGAGCGAACTCAACGCCTGGAAGGCGAGCCGAAGGTCCGCCGGTCGCGGCCAGGGACTGGCGCCGCCGCGGGCTCCCCGACTGATCGAGACAGCGCGCTCGGCCGGACCCGCTCCGCCGCTGCCCCGTGCGGAGCCGGCGCCCGCGACCCGCGCTGTCGAACCCGCCGTCGTCGAAACCCCTGGGATCCCGGCGCCTCCCGGGCGGACGCTCAGAGTCGTGCAGCCGAGCCTGGACCTTGCTTCGGCGGTTCCGCCAGCCCCTCCCGTCCGAGCGCGGGCTCGCAAGCGAGCCGTTTCTCCGGACCAGATCGACTTCGGCTTTTGAGGCGTCTGGGGCGACTCCCGAGACGCGTCCCGAGATGGGGGCCAGCGGCGGGAACGATAAGAAGTCTTCCCGGTTAGCCTTGGCTCAATCCAAAGGAGTTCAGATATGGCTGACGCCGTTCTCGCCGGAAAAAAGATCGCGGTCCTCGCCACCGACGGCTTCGAGCAGGTCGAACTGACCCGGCCGGTCGAGGCCCTGAAGGCCGCCGGCGCAGAGGTCGAGATTGTCGCGCCCAAGGCCGGCCGCATTCAGGGATTCAAACACCATGACAAGGGTGACTGGACGGCGGTGGACCGTACACTGTCCGAGGCGGATGCAAGCGCCTATGCCGGCCTGGTTCTTCCGGGCGGCGTGATCAATCCGGACGCGCTCAGGGTCGACAAGGACGCCATCGCCTTCATCCGGGCCTTCGTGGACGCCTCAAAGCCGATCGCCGCGATCTGCCATGGGCCCTGGACGCTGATCGACGCCGGCGGGGTTGAGGGGCGTCGCATGACGTCGTGGCCCTCGCTACGCGCCGACCTCACGAACGCGGGAGCCAACTGGGTCGATGAGGCGGTTGTCGTCGACAACGGCCTGGTCACGTCGCGCAAACCGGACGATCTGCCGGACTTCTGCACCAGGATGATCGAGGAATTCGCCGAGGGCCGCCACGTGGTCTGAAGTCAGGGGCTGATCGGGCGATGATACCGTAAAGGTCCGCTGGGGGAACGGGACTGCCGGACCGTTGAACGATCGTGACGGGTTCGGCAGTCCCGTCGATTCCACGGCCGCGCAGTCACTCGATGGTTCATCCTGCTCCCGCTGGCAATGCTGCTGGAAGGCCTACCCGGAGGCCCGGGCCACTCATTGTGATGCCCGAGTCAATCGATCCGACCCTCGCGACACAGCGGATTCGGGCTTGCAGGCGGCGAACCGCGCTTTCAACCTGCACGCTTCAGACATTCGACGCGCCTGGGTTGGAGACTGGCTGATCATGGGGTCTCAAAGGAGACTGACCATGACCATCACACCCGAACTCATCCTGGCCCTCGCCACCCTCGTCACCGCCGTGTCCAGCTTGGTCTGGACGCTGCGCCGGCGGCGCTGAGCCTCACGGTCGCGCCAACGGATGGCGCTGACGATCGTCAGACCCATATTGGATCCCAACGGTTCATGAGGCGGCACTCTCGAAGTCGGCGCGGAAATACCGACAGAGCCAGGCCCTGCCCAGGCCGCCCGCTGCGATCTCAGTCCATGGGACCCCTGTATCGAGCACCTGGGGATGCGGCGGCGCCGATGGCCAGCCGAGGCTTTGGAGGCGGCGCCCGTGGGCCCGGCATGCGGTTGAAAGTCCTGGCGACAGAACCCGGTCGCTTTGGCTTGGGCCCTGTCCTGGCGCGACCGAGCTTCCCTCATCGGCACTTTGATCAGCGAGTGGCGAGGACGGGATTCCGACGGGGGAGGGGGCAATCGATCAGGCGCTCTTGCGATGAGTACGCTGGCGTCGCCCCCGCCGCCTCAGGGGCGGCAAGACGGCGGGTGATCGCCATCCGCCTCCAACGCCTGATGCAGATGGCGTCGGTTTCGTTGGGTCGCGGCAGAGGCTGGAATCTCGGCCATCACTGTAAAGCATAGAAATCAGCGGCTGGTGGCGGGAAGGCGAACAACAGACACCCGGACAAACCGTGACGCTTGTTTGAAAAGGCGCAGAACCGGACCGGTTCGGGTCGGTCGGAGTGGGAAAAGTCGGCTTACCGACATTTTGGGCGTTTCTCGGTTCTGCTGTCGAAGCGGCGCCAGAAGGCGGTCTAAGCTTTCGTGTCGACATCCCGACACTGGAACCGCGCCAACGGCGACGGGTTTGAGAGCGCCAGAAGCAACGACGTTTCGTGGCGGGGGACACAGGCTTGCGCATCGGCGTCATTGCTCATTTGAAACATCCGATCGCCGAACCGTTCGCGGGCGGGCTGGAGATGCACACCCACCTTCTGGCCTCTTCGCTGCGGCGACGGGGTCATGCGGTGACCGTCTTCGCCTCGACCCGCTCCGAACCTGCGCTCGGGCTTGAGGCGATCTGTGACGAGACCAGCCTGAACGCCGTCGGATCGTCCGAGGCGGACGATGTGGCCTTCTTCAAGGAGCACCACGCCTATCTGTCCCTGATGAACGGGCTCAGGGACCGGGATTTCGACCTGATCCACAACAATTCGCTGCACTATCTTCCCGTGGCCATGGCCGACACATTGCCCATGCCGATGGTGACGACCCTGCACACGCCGCCCTTCTGTTGGCTGGAAAGCGGGGTTCGGGTCGCGCGCAGCCGCAACAACCGGTTCGTCGGAGTCTCGGAGTCCATCCGCGCCGCCTGGGCCCCGGTGACCCCGATCGACAGCGTGATCCTCAACGGCATCGACCTCAATCGTTTCGGCTATGCTGAACGGCCCGCCGCCGACCCCTATCTCGTATGGTACGGTCGGATCGTGCCCGAGAAAGGGCTGCATTTCGCGCTCGATGCGGCGCGCCTCGTCGGCCTTCCCATCCGGTTCGCAGGACCGGTTCTCGACCGCGACTATTTCGACACCGAGATCGCGCCACGAATGGCGGATGGCGCAAGCCTTTATCTCGGTCATCTGGGCCATGAGGAACTTGCGGTCGTCATCGGCGGGGCCCGGGCCTTCCTGTGCACGCCGTGTTGGGAGGAGCCCTATGGTCTGGTGGTGGCCGAGGCCCTGGCCTGCGGTGTCCCTGTCGCCGCCTTCGCTCGGGGCGCCATTCCGGAAATCCTGACCCAAGACTGCGGTGTCCTGGCGCTCCCCGACGAAGCCATCAGCCTGGCGGCCTCCGCGTCTCGGGCGCTGGGGCTGTCGCGTCTCGCGTGCCGTCGACGCGCGGAAAGCCTCTGCGACGCCGAGATCATGATTGACCGGTACGAGGCCTTGTACCGCGAGCGCATCGGCGCCCGCGCCCCAGTCCGTCGTGACCCCCGATACGCCGTCGTTTCACACACTCTCCCCCCTCTGACCCGGAGTTCCGATCATGCCATCGACGAAAGCCAAGACAACGCCTGCGAAATCGCTTTCCAAGACCTCTGCCAAACCCGTCTCCAACCCCGTGTCGGATCGTTCGACCTCTGATTTCATGGTGGGGAACGGCGGGGAGGCGCACCAGACCGCCGCCACGCCCGAGACGCGGCTGACGACCAACCACGGGGTCCCGATCAGCGATAATCAGAACACCCTTTCGGCCGGGCCCCGCGGCCCGCACCTGCTCGAAGACTTCGTGCTGCGCGAGAAGATCCAGCATTTCGACCATGAGCGGATCCCCGAACGGATCGTCCATGCGCGCGGTTCGGCGGCGCACGGGGTGTTCGAACTGACCGAAAGCCTGGCCGAATTCACGACCGCGAAGATCCTGACCGAGGTCGGCGAACAGACCGAGCTGTTCACCCGGTTCTCGACCGTCGCCGGCGGCGCCGGGTCGGTCGATACGCCCCGCGACGTGCGTGGCTTCGCGGTGAAGATGTACACCGTCGAGGGCAACTGGGACCTGGTCGGCAACAACATCCCGGTCTTCTTCATCCAGGACGCGATCAAGTTTCCCGACCTGGTCCATTCGGTGAAGATGGAGGCGGACCGCGGCTATCCGCAGGCGGCTTCCGCCCACGACACCTTCTGGGACTTCATCGGTCTGATGCCCGAGAGCACCCATATGGTCATGTGGCAGATGTCGGACCGGACGATCCCGCGCTCGTACCGGATGATGGAGGGGTTCGGCGTCAACACCTTCCGATTGATCAATTCGGCGGGTGAGGCGACCCTGGTCAAATTCCACTGGCGGCCCCGGCTGGGAGCCCAGTCGACCTGCTGGGACGAGGCGGTCAAGATCGCCGGCGCCGATCCCGATTATCACCGCCGCGACCTGTTCGACGCGATCGACAAGGGGGACTTTCCCGAGTGGGATTTCGGCGTCCAGTTGCTGACCCAGGAACAGGCCGACGCCCTGCCGTTCGATATCCTCGACGCGACCAAGCTGATCCCCGAGGAGCTCTACCCGATCCGGGTCGTCGGCAAGATGACCCTGAACCGCAACCCCGACAACTTCTTCGCCGAGACCGAACAGGTCGCCTTCCTGCCGACCAACATCCCGCCCGGCATCGATTTCTCGGAAGACCCGCTCCTGCAGGGCCGCCTGTTCTCCTATCAGGACACCCAGCTGTCGCGCCTGGGCACCGTCAACTTCCACCAGATCCCGATCAACCAGGCCAAGGGTTGCCCGTTCCAGAACTTCCAGCGCGATGGCCACATGCAGATGGCCGTGCCGAAAGGACGCGCCAACTACGAGCCCAACAGCCTTGCCGACGGCGGCGAGGTCGGCGGGCCGCGCGAGGATCCGAAGGGTGGCTTCACCAGCTTCCAGACCCCGGTAGAGGGGGGCAAGGTGCGGATCCGCGCCGAAACCTTCGCCGACCATTTCAGCCAGGCGCGGCTCTTCTTCCGCAGCCAGACCGAGATCGAGCAGGCCCACCTGGCCTCGGCCCTGGTGTTCGAACTCTCCAAGGTCACGCTGGAACACGTCAGGCTCCGCGTTCTGTCCAACCTGCTGAACGTCGACGAGAGCCTGGCCGCACGGGTGGCTGACGGTCTCGCCATGGATCTGCCGGCGGCGTCGACGCCGGCGTCCGAGCCCTTCGACATGGACGAAAGCCCGGCCCTGCGCATCGTCGGCAAATATCCGGAGACGCTGAAGGGACGGCTGGTGGCAATCCTCGTCACCGACGGCGCCGACGGCAAGGTCGTGACGGCGGTCAGGACGGCCGCCGAACAAGCCGGCGCCCAGGTCCAGCTGATCGCGCCCAAGGTCGGCGGGGTGACGTTGAAGGACGGGTCGAAACTGAAGGTCGATCGCCAGCTCCAGGGCGGACCGTCGGTGTTGTTCGACGCCGTCGCTCTGGTCCTGTCCGAGGACGGTTGCGCCATGCTGCTGGGCGAAGGCGCGGCGGTCGATTTCGTCAAGGACGCCTTCGGCCATCTGAAGGCCATCGGGCATACGGCTGAGGCCCAGCCTCTGCTGGACAAGGCGGGAGTGGTTCGCGACGACGGGGTCGTGGATGTGTCGAGGTCCGCCAAGGGGTTCATCGCGCCCGCCAGCGCCCGTCAGTGGGCGCGCGAGCCCAGCGTGCGGATCCTCGCCTGACAGCTCAAGCGACAAGGACGACAGACGCGCCGGGGCCCAGGCCCTGGTGCGTCTGCGTGCCCGCGCGCAACGAGGCCGAACGGCTGGACCGGCTGCTGGACGCCCTGGCCGATCAGGACATCGAGGGCCCCATCCGGGTGGTCCTGGCGCTCAACAACACAACGGACCGATCCGCGCAGATCGGTGCGGAGGCGTCGCGACGGCATGGGGACAGACTGTCGCTCCTTATCGACAACCATGTGTTTGCGCCGGACCTCGCCCATGCGGGCTCCGCGCGCGAACGGGCCATGTCGCTCGGCTCTGGCCTGCTGGACCAGGCTCGCGCCGGGGTGCTGATCAGCACCGATGCCGACACGCGACCACCTCCGGACTGGGTGCGCCGCAATCTCGAAGCCGTCGCCGGGGGCGCCGATCTGGTGGGGGGGAGGCTGGCGTGGGACGAGGCCGAGGCCGTCGCGCCGCCCCTTCGATACGCCCGCGACCTGTGGGACGGCTACTGGGCGCGGGTCCGGGCGATAGAGGACGAACTCGATCCGTCGGCCTGCGATCCGGCGCCGAGACACGGCGATCATACGGGGGCGAGCCTGGCGATCACCATCGACGCCTATGCTACGGCCGGGGGCGTGCCCCGGATCCCGAGCGGGGAGGACCGGGCCCTGGTCGCGGCGGCCGTCGGCGCCGGCCGGAGACTGGCCCACCCCCTGAACGTCTGGACCCGGGTCTCGCCCAGGCTGGACGGGCGGGCCGTCGGCGGCATGGCTGTGGATATGCGACGTCTGCAGGCGGAGGCCGACGAAGGGCGTCACCCTACCGCCCCGGACTTCGCCCACTGGCGCGCCCGGGTCCTGTGGCGGCGGGATCTGCGGGCGCGCATTGGCCCCGCAGCCATGCTCGCGGCAGAGGCGGCCCTGCCGCCTATGCCGCACGACATGGTCCTTTGCAGGCCGGCCGCGCCGGGCGATCCCTCATGATCGGCTACTATGTGCATCATCACGGCGCCGGACATCTGGCGCGCGCCCTGGCGATCACATCGCCAGAGCCCGGCGCCTTCACCCTGCTCGGCACGGGTCTGGCGGGACGAACCCACCCTGTCTCCGCGATCGACCTTCCTGATGATCGACCGGCCGGGACGACCGTCTTCGACGGCGAGGACGGGATGGCGGATCGGCCTGAGGCTTTGCACTATGCGCCCCTGAACCACGAGGGCGTGCGCCGCCGCATGGCCCAACTGACGGCCTGGATCCAGGCGGCGCGTCCGGCCCTGATGGTGATCGATGTCTCGGTCGAGATCGCCATGCTCGCCAGGCTGGCCGCCACCCCGACGGTCGTGGTTCGACTGACGGGCGACCGCACCGACCCGGCTCATCTCGACGCCTTCCGGGGCGCCGCCGCCATCCTGTCGCCTTTCCACCCCGATCTCGAAGACGCCGCCACCCCGGACTGGGTCCGGAACAAGACCCGCTATGCGCCGCGTCTCATTGCGCCGCTCGCCAGGGCGACGGTCGACGAGACGGTTGTCGCGGTCGTGTTCGGCGCGGGCGGCGGGCAGGCCGACGGCGAGGCCCTCACGGCCGCCGCGCGCTCTACGCCGGAATTGAGCTGGCGCGTGCTGGGTCCGATGTCCCCCGCAGCCAACCCGCCGGCGAACCTGAGCGTCCTGGGCTGGGTTGAGGATGTCGACGCCGAGCTCGCGGGCGCCGGGGTCGTGGTCGGTTCCGCCGGGAATGGGGTGGTCGGGGCGGTGTTGAGCGCAGATCGCCCCTTCGTCTGCCTGCCCCAGCCGCGCCCCTTCCAGGAACAGCTTTCGACGGCGCGCGGCCTCGCCGCCCAAGGCGCAGCGGTGCATCTCGACGGATGGCCCGCCGCGGAGGCCTGGCCAGACCTGCTTGCGGCCGCTCGCAGGCTGGCCGGCGTCTCGCGCCGTCGGCTGCTCGACGGCGCAGACGCCGCTGACATCCGCCGCTGGCTGCTGGAAGGCGCCGGTCGACCCGCCGCCGCAAACCGAGCCCCGCAATGACCTCGCCTGCCGTCCGCCCCCCGTCATCCGCCCGGCCTTCACTCCGGGATCAGACGCTCGCCCTGCATGACGCCTTGGCCATCCTGGGCGAGCAATACGACGCCGCGCCAGTCTTCCCGACCGACAGTCTGAAGGCCTTGGTCAAGGCTGATCTGCACCGAAGCTTCGCGCCGGTCGACGACGTCGGCGACCGGTTCGGCAGCGAGACGGCGGAGGCCCTGGCCCTGCTCGACGTCTTGCGGATCCTTGGTCGCGCCGACCTGAGCGTGGGTCGACTGTACGAGGGCCACGTCAATGCGATGAAGCTGTTCGCCTGGTATGGCTCGGCAGAGCAGAAATCCTGGCTGGCCGATGTCCTGAACGACGGGGCGATGTTCGGGGTATGGGCGACGGAGCCCCAACCCGGCGTCCGGCTGCGAGAGACGCCCGACGGGCCGCGGCTTGAGGGCGGCAAGGCGTTCGCCACAGGGGCGGGCGGGCTGGCCTATGCGCTCGTCACGGCCCAGCCGCTGGAAGGCCCCCGCCGACTGGTGGTCGTTCCGGCGAACCAGACCGTCCGCGCCGACCTCAGCGGCTGGCGGGTCCGCGGGATGCGGGCGACGGGCAGCGGGCTCTATGACCTGACCGGTCTGAGGCCGGCGTCCCGCGACCTGATCGGCGAACCCGGGGACTATGACCGTGATCCCCGGTTCACCGCCGGGGCCTGGCGGTTCTGCGCGGTGCAGCTGGGCGGGGTGGAGGGGCTGCTGGTCGCGCTGCGCGCAGCCCTGTCGGACGTCGCCCGCGCCGATCCCATCCAGAGGGCGCGGTTCGCCGACGCCGTGGCGGCGACCCGCACGGCCGGGCTGTGGGTCCGCGAAGCCGCTTTGCGCGCGGCCGGCGACGATCCCGACGCGCCGGACTTCGCGCGTATGACGAGAGGCGTGGTCGAGCGATCCGCCCTGGAGGTGATGGAGATTGCGGCCCGGTCGGTGGGCACACGCAGCGCCTTTGACGGCCAGAGGATCGACAAGATCACCCGTGATCTCAGCCTCTATCTGCGGCAGGCCGGACCTGACCACGCCAAGGACCAGGCGGCCGAGGCCTGGCTGGCCCGCGATGTCTGGGGCGAGGCGGACCGGCTGTGGTAGGCGCCCGGCCCCTGTCGTCCAGCCGATGGCGGAGCGCCCGCTGGCTGGTGATCGCGCCCCACGCCGACGACGAGACCCTGGGCGCCGGCGCCCTGATCGCCGAGGCGGCGGAGCAGGGCCGGTTGGCGGGGGTCGTCTACCTCACCGACGGAACAGGGTCTCATCCGCATGCCGACGCCGCGAGCCGCGCGCGCCTCAAGGCGCTGCGGCGCGTGGAGGCGCTCAAGGCCTGCCGGATCCTCACAGGCGGCAGGGACTGCCCGCTGATCTTTCTGGACTGGCCTGACGCCGGGCCCCTGGTTCCCGAGAGCGCGGGCCACCAGACGTCCGTCCGACAGCTCGCCGCCCTGTGCCGCCGAAAGAGTGTGGACGCCATCGCCGTGACCTCGGAGGTCGAACCCCACTGCGACCATGCCGCCGCTGGCCGGCTTGCGGTCGCCGCAGCCCGCGCCGCGCTTCGCCCCGTGGCGGTGTTCGACTATCTGGTGTGGAGCGAGACGGCGCCCCCGGGACCGGTGTTCAGCACCCGGCCCATCAACCCCGGCAGACGTCGCGCCGCCCTGGCCGCACATCGCTCCCAGCTGACACCGGTCTTCGGGGAGGGATTCCGGCTGCCGTCGCCTCGGCAGCACATGCCGGCCCGCGACCGACTCTATCCAAGGGCGCGCTCATGATCCGACACGACCGAAGTCTCGGCGCCGATTATTTCGAGGCGATGTTCCAGGGCGACCCTGACCCCTGGAAGCTTGAGACCAGCCCCTATGAGGCCGCCAAGTTCGACCAGTCGATCACAGCCCTTGGCCGCCGGATCTATGAACGGGCTTTCGAAGTGGGCTGCGCCGGCGGCTCTTTGACCGAAAGGCTCGCGCCCCACTGCGCCCGTCTGCTGGCCATCGATATCAGCGAGACGGCCGTGGCCCGGGCGCGGCGCCGTTGTGCGGCGCTAAGCCGGGTTCGCATCGAACGGATGGCGTTTCCTCGAGCCGTCCCGTCGGCGACTGACTTCGACCTGATCGTCCTGTCCGAGGTCGCCTACTATTGGGACGGTGCCGACCTCGAGCGGGCGGCCGGCGCCGTCCGCAACGCGCTGGCGCCCGGCGGCGATCTGCTGCTGGTCCACTACACCGGCGAGACCGACTATCCGCGTTCGGGCGACCAGGCGGTGGAGACCCTGGCCAAGGCTCTGGCCGGCGACGTGGAGATCCTCAAGGCGGAGACCCACGACCGCTACCGCCTCGATCTCTGGCGTCGGCGATGACGGGGTTGAGCGTCCTGACCCTGGTCAAGAACCGGGCTCGTCATCTGGACCGATTGATCGAGGGGCTGGACCGCAGCGCTTGCAGGCCGCGTGAACTGATCATCGTCGACATGAGCGACGAGCCCGTCGATCCCGGACCGCGCGGCGGCTTCCGGACGACGATCGTGCCCCTGGCCACCGAAGGCCTGCCGCTGGCTGCCGCCCGCAATCTGGCGGCCGAGCGGGCCCAGGGCGATCGGCTGTTGTTCCTCGATGTCGACTGCATCCCCACCACCGGCTTGGCGGGCCGAATGGACGAGGCGCTGCGGGACGAGGACGCCCTTGTCTGCGCCGAAGTCCGGTATCTGGCGGCCGACGCCGTGCGCGATGACTGGACCGAGACAGGCCTAGCCGAAGGGGCGCGACCCCATCCGGTGCGGAACTTCCCGACCTCGGGTCGGCGTTACGAGGAGAACGCCGGCCTGTTCTGGTCTCTGACCTTCGGCATCCGGCGAAACACCTTCGCTCGCGTCGGCGGATTCGACGAAGGGTTCGAGGGCTATGGAGCCGAGGACACCGATTTCGGGTTCCGGTGCCGCGAGGCGGGCCTGCCCCTGGTGTTCATCGGCGGGCCGGGGTCGCTCCATCAGCATCACGGCGTCTATGATCCCCCGCTTCAGCATTTCGAGCCGATCCTCGAGAACGCCCGTCGCTTCCGCCAGCGCTGGGGCTTCTGGCCGATGGAGGGATGGCTGAAGGCCTTCGCCGAACGCGGTCTTGTCGGCCTCGACGGCGCCACGCTGGAGCGATTGCGCGCTCCGACCCCGGAAGAGATCCAGAACGCCAGAAAGACCGGGGATGCCCGGTTCTGAAGACGGTCGGGTCCCTGCGCCGCTGCAGCCCTGAAGAAAGGGCGGTCGGTCGCCTTATGACCGCGTCCTCAGCCTTAGTCTCAGCCTCAGCCCAGCCGCGGCCTTACCCGGGCACCGGCGCCTGCGCGGACCTTGGCGGCCTTTGCGACGAGCTTGTCATTTCCGATCGCCCTGGCGCGGTCTTCGACGGTGGAAGCCCAAGGTGGGCGTCGGCCGGGTCGTTCTACGCCGGTTCAGCTTATCCGGCCCGGACCTAGTCGGCGTCGAGGTTAGCGCATCAGCCCGGCGCGGCGCAGGGCGTCTTCGATGACGCCCTGGATCGATCCGGCTGCGGGGTCCGTCACGGTTTCCACCTGCGTGACAGATGGCGTCATCTCCCAAGAGCCGCCGTCATGCGCCGCGGTCTCGTGTTTGCGCGGCTCGCGCTCAATCGCCTCCGGCGATGGCGGCTGGTCGGTTCCGTCGGGTTTCGCGAGCTTCCACCGCGTCACGAGGGTGCGCGATGCGGACAGGCCGGCTTCGAGGAAATAGGGTCCGGCGGCGCCGCAGGGCTGGTCGCGGTGGGTATCGATCGGAACGCCGTGGCCCATGCCTGCAATCCGATAGTCCTCCACCACGACCTCGCCGCCGGCCCCGCGCCAGAGCCGGTGGATGTGGCCTGCGACATGGCGCACCTCGTCCGGCCTCGCCTGGAGATTGTGTACCCCGACCCATTGAGCGACAAGGGCGTCGGCATTGACGGCTGCGACCGTCTGATCGGCGTCGCCGTGCCAGATGGATAACGGCGGCCAGGGCCCCGCATCACCGGACGCGGTAAGGACGGCGGCGGTGGAGGCCGCAGCACCGGCGAGGCCATGGCCCCGCATCCGGTCGAACGCTTCAGGGACAGAGGCGGCCGAGCCATAGGGCAGGCCGGCGATGACGGCGCCGCCAGCGAAGATTTCGGGATAGGTCGCGAGCATCGCCGTGGCCATGGCGCCGCCGGCCGATAGGCCGGTGACGAAGATCCGGGATCGATCGATGTCGTGCTGGAGGACGACGGTCTCGATCGCCGATCGGATCGAGGCGGCCTCGCCGCGTCCGCGTTCGACGTCCGAGCGCGCATACCAGTTGAAACAGCGTCCCGGATTGTTCGCCGGTTGCTGCTCCGGATAGAGGACGACGAAGCCATGGCGATCCGCCAGGCTCGACCAGCCTGATCCCGCGTCATAGGCCGCCGCCGTCTGGGTGCAGCCGTGCAGGACGACCACGAGCGCCGGGCGGTGATCCAGATGGGTCGGAACGTGTTGATGGGCCTTCAGCCCTCCGGGATTCGGCCCCACGATTGCGACCTGCTCGAGCCTGGACGATGCGGGGTGAGCCCCGGACGCGCGGTGTTTCAGACGGGACAGGGTGTCGGCGAGATTTCGCATGGCGGCTCCGCTGACACCTCGGAGCGGCGCGTCAGCTTATGTTGCAGTGCAACATATAGGGTCTTGTCCGCCGACTGCAACGACCGGCGCCGGCCTTGGTCAACCGCGCCTAGGGTGGCGTCTGGCTGGCGAGGGAGGGCTTCTGGGTAACCGGCGAACGGTCGAGGCCTGCGCGATGAAGGACGCTGAAGGGCCGCGCACATCCGCCCCGTACACCCTGGCGATGCGGCACATGTGAGGGCGAAGTACGCCCTCAACACGCACGGGCCGCGCGCTGCGCCAAGGCTGTTGACGGCACAGTGTCGGCGAAACAGCATCGGTCCATGTGGGGAATCGTTCTGACCAACGCTGCGGGCGATGCGATTGAACACCTGGTGATCGACGCTCCCATCGAATCCCTGCGCGACTGGTGCAGAAGGACGGTGGAGTCGCGCCCCGAGGCGGTGAGAGCGCGGTTGATCTCAAAGGACGGATTTCTGGACTACGCCTACCCCGAGGGCGAGGAGTCCGTCTGACCGCGAGCTCGAATCCGCGGTGTGGCGCTCAACAGGCGGACCCCAAGACCTTGGCGGGTTACTCCGAGCCTCGTGTTTCAAATGGGACTGCAGCCGCGTCGTCTGAACAGGGCTGCAAAGGATGCCCTGGCGCCCTGGCGATTGATTCGGACGGGAGGTCGAGCATTCGCCGAGTCGGAACGACTTCACCTCGGCGCCGGGTGAAACGAGACGAAAACCTGTGGAAAACCCCCTCTAGCGCTGTCCGATTTAGGGGTGGATTTGCGGGTTGGGCAAAAGAAAAAGAAAAGGCGCTGTAAAAACAGCGCCTTAAGTCCGAGAGTGGCTCCGCGGGTAGGATTCGAACCTACGACCAGCCGATTAACAGTCGGCTGCTCTACCACTGAGCTACCGCGGAACAGATACTCGGGAGGCGGGCCTATAGCAGCGGGTTCGCGACGATTGCAACGGATAATCTCGCTGATGACCATCATCTCCATCGACGACCCCGAAGATCCGCGCATCGCCGCCTATCGAGACATCCGCGAACGCGACCTGACGGGCAGGGAGGGGTTGTTCATCGCCGAGGGGGAGGTGGTGCTGCGCACCTTGGTCTCGGCGACGTCGCGATGCCGTCCACGCTCTATTCTGCTGGCAGCCAAACGGGTGGAGGGGCTGCGGGACATGCTCGCGGCGGCGCCTGAGGGTACGCCCGTCTATTCGGCCAGCCAGGCTGTGCTGGACACCGTGGCGGGGTTTCCGCTGCACCGGGGCATACTGGCCCTTGGCGAGAAGCCGGACCCTTTGGCTGCGTCGGACCTGCTAGCCGGGCTGGGCGAGGATGCGGTGGTCGTGGCGGCGTCGGGTATCGGCAACCACGACAACATCGGCGGCATCTTTCGCAACGCCGCCGCATTCGGGGCAGGCGGGGTGCTGCTGGACGACCTGAGCGGCGACCCCTTCTATCGCAAGTCGATCCGGGTCTCGGTCGGAGCAGTTCTAAGAACGCCTATCGCGGCGCCCCTGCCGCTGCACGACATGGTCGATGTGCTGGAGGCGCAGGGATTCGAGGTTATCGCCCTGACGCCGTCGGCCAGCGAGCCCCTGTCGGCGTTGCGGCCGGGCGGGCGCCGCGCCTTGCTGCTGGGATCGGAGGGGCCGGGGCTGCCGGACGACATAATTCGGCGCTGCCGGGCCGTGGGCATCCGCATGTCGGGCGGGTTCGATTCGCTGAACGTCGCCGCCACAAGCGCGGTGGCCTTGCATCAACTGACGGCGGAATAGGGGTGGGGCTCGCCTGACGGGCGAACTGTCGGCTAGGAATGCGCCTGTCGAGAGATTATCCCAAGAATTTGAGCGTGTTAACGCTTTCGAAGCCTTGATGAACGGCTCCGCTTGTGACGCATTGGCGGCTGGGACTGAGGGGGAGTTCAGCCATGCACGGCGTTCTTGAGTATGTCAGCCGAAACGTCCGGGTCGCCATGGCCCTGGGCATTGTCTTCGCCTGCGTCAGCACGGCTGGAGCGATCGGCTGGCTAACGGCCCCGGTCTGAGGGGCGGACAGGCTACGAGATCGGGGGCGCGGCGCAGGCCGCGCCCCCTTCTTCGTCAGGCCGCAGAGGTCAGGCGGCGTCGACCAGCACGACTTCCGCGTCGTCCAGCGCCTTGACCGTCAGTCTGTCGACATCGGAGATGGCCAGGCCGTCGCGAGCCTCGGCGACGACGCCGTTCACCTCGATCCGGCCCTTGGCCGCGACCAGATAGCCCCGGCGCGCTGCGCCCAGGTCATAGTCGGCGCTTTCCCCGGCCTTCAGCGTCGCCGCGACGACACGGCCGTCGGTGCGGATCCGCAGGGCGTCTGCATCGGTGTCGAAACCCGAGGCCAGCACAACGAACTGACCCGCACGGTCGCCCTTGGGGAAGGGCTTGGCGCCCCAGGACGGCGCGCCGCCCCGCTCGGTCGGCTGGATCCAGATCTGGAACAGGGTCGTGGTGGTCGATTCGGCGTTGTACTCGGCGTGACGAATGCCGGTCCCCGCGCTCATCACCTGAACGTCGCCGGCGACTGTCCGGCCCTTGTTGCCCAGGCTGTCCTCGTGGCTGATCGCGCCCTCGCGGACATAAGTGATGATCTCCATGTCGGCATGGGGATGCTGCGGGAAGCCGGTGCCGGCGGCGATTTCGTCATCGTTCCAGACGCGCAGGGCGCCCCAGCTCATCCGCGCGGGATCATAGTAGTTGGCGAAGGAAAAATGGTGTTTGGCGTTCAGCCAGCCATGGTTGGCTCCACCCAGGCTGTCGAACGGTCTGCGCTCGATCATCGTCGTATCTCCGGCCGCCAGCCATCCGGCAGCCTCTGCTTGAAATCGAGATAGGGATGAACCGGCAAACTGCAATAGTCAAAGTTGCAGATCGTGATGACGTTGCATCCATCCGGTATGGCCCGCAGGGATTCCCGAAAGGGGTGTTGCTTCATCAAAAGGAGATTGGAGGCCTGACCCGGAATCGAACCGGGGTGCAAGGATTTGCAGTCCTCTGCGTAACCACTCCGCCATCAGGCCGTATGGGACTTGTTGAAGGCCCCTTGATCGCGAGGGGCGTCAGCTATCAGATCGGATTGTCCGCTGCAACGTACCAACCTATAAGCGCGCCAGATTCCTAAGAATCCGCTGTCAAAGGACCCTTCACCATGGATTTTGTCGCCGCCCGCAAGGTCATGGTCGATTCTCAGGTGCGCGTGAACGACGTCACCGACCGGGGTTTGCAAGCCGCGCTGCTGTCCGTGCCGCGTGAACGGTTCTGTGCGCCGGAGCGGGCCTTTTCGGCCTATGCCGAGGTCGAGGTCGAGATCGCGGTCGGTCGTCGCCTGATGATGGCCCGTGACATCGCCAAGATGATCGACGCCCTGAACCCTCGCGCCGGCGAGACCGCCCTGGCTATCGCCGGTCCCTACGCCGCCGCCGTCCTGGCCCAGATGGATGTGGCGGTCACGGCCCAGGAGGCCGACTCGGCTGTGTTCCAGGTCGTCGGCGCCGCCCTGTCGGACGCGGGCGTGCAGACGGTCGTGGCCCCGTTGGATCAGCCGTCGGGCGACGGATATGACATCATCGTCAGCGAGGGCGGCGTCGCCGTGCGCCCGGAAGCCTGGATCGCGGCCCTGAAGGTCGGCGGTCGCCTGGCCGTGGTCGAGCGGGCAGGGCCGGGCGGCAAGGCTGTCTTGTATGTCCGTGCAAACGAGGGCGTTTCACGGCGCGAACTGTTCGACAGCACGCCGTCTGTGCTGGCCGAATTGTCGCCCGCGCCGGCTTTCGCACTCTGAAACTCGATAGAGCGACGGACTTGAGTGGCGCTCGCGTGAAAAAAACTTAACTGGCGTATTCGGGGCGCAAGCGCGCACTAGGGCGTCAATCGAGATACTGATCACAAGAGACACTGTCTCATTAGAGATATGGGCGCCTGTCGGACGCCATCGGGAACTGAGCATGATGAAACGATCGTCCGCCCTGGCTTCGGTCGCCCTGATCGCCGTCACGAGCGGCCTTGCCGCCCCCGCTTTTGCGGAGACGCTGCAGGAGGCTATCGCTCTGGCCTACCGCACGAACCCGACCCTGCTGGCCCAGCGGGCCAACCAGCGTGCGCTGGACGAAAGCGTGCCCCAGGCGCGCGCGGGCCTGCGCCCGACCATCGACGCCAGCGTCGGCGCCAGCTACTCGCGCAGCAAGGGCCCAGGCTTCGCCGGCCTGGACCTGAACGGAGATGGTGACTTCGTCGACGTCGGCGAAACCCCGCCCAGCAGCGGCACGACCGAATCCGACAGCGGTTCGGCCAGCGTCGGCCTGTCCCAGACCATCTATTCAGGCGGCCGCATCGGTCACGGCATTGGCGCGGCCGAGGCCAATGTCCTGGCCGGCCGCGAGAACCTGCGTTCGGTCGAGCAGCAGGTGCTGGCCTCGGTCATCCAGGCCTATGTCGACGTGCAGCGCGACATGGAGATCCTGACCATCCGTCAGGACAACCTGACCGTCCTGCGCCGCCAGCTGGACGAATCCAACGCCCGCTTCGAGGTCGGCGAGATCACCCGCACCGACGTTGCCCAGTCCGAATCGCGCCTGGCTCAGTCTCAGGCCGACCTGGCCAACGCCCAGGCCCAGCTGTCGGTGTCGCGCGCCGCCTACGCCGCCGTCATAGGCCAGGCCCCGACCAATCTGGAAACCCCGCCCATGCTGCCGGGCGTGCCCACCGACTTCGACATCGCGCTCGACGCCGGTCTGAGGGAAAATCCCGGCGTCCTGGCCGCTCAGTACGCGCTGCAGGCGGCCGAGAGCCGCGTGGCCCAGGCGCGCTCCGCCTATCTGCCGTCCGCCCGCCTGACCGCTTCCTATGGCGGCAGCGATGACCTGGATCGGTTCGACCTGAGCCAGCGCACCAGCTTCCAGGCCGGCGCCTCGGTGTCGATCCCGCTGTTCACCGGCGGTCTGAACCGCTCGCAGGTCGCCCAGGCCCTGGAACAGGCCAACGCCGCCCAGATCCAGGTCGAGGGCGAGCGCCGCGGCGTCTTGCAGGACGTGTCATCCGCCTATGCTCAGGTGATCTCGACCCGCGCCGCCTTGACCGCCGGCCAGGAAGCCGTGCGCGCCGCCACCGTCGCGGCCGAGGGCGTGCGCCAGGAGGCCCAGGTCGGCCTTCGGACCACCCTGGACGTGCTGAACCAGGAGCTGGAACTGCGCTCGGCCCAGGTCACGCTGGTCAGCGCCGTGCGCAACGAATACGTCGCCCAGGCCCAGCTTCTGAGCGCCATGGGGCGGCTGGAAGGTCAGAACCTGGCCCCGGCTATCGAGGTCTATGACGCCGGCGCCAACTATCGCGCGGTCCGCAATCGCGGCGCCCTGCCTTGGGACGGCGTGATCGAGGCCATCGACCGGATCGCCGCTCCGCCGGTCATGCCCGCCAGCGACGCCGAGGATGCGCCCATCGATGCGCAGCTGAAGTCCGAGATCGTCCAGACGGCTCCGGCCCAGGACTGACGGGGGCAGGATTAACCAAAGGCGCGAAAAAACGCCCGTTGATTCCGGCGGGCGTTGATGCGACGAAAAGGCGGTCGGGGGCGATGACGCGGTCATTCCTCCCGAAATCGCATCCGCACGTCCCCTTCGTGCGCTCCCTTCGGCGCGCTCCTCCAGGTGTTTATTGATGACCGACCAGTCCGCCCAGGAACCGACCATGGAAGAGATCCTGGCGTCGATCCGCCGGATCATCTCCGAAGACGATGCGCCCGCCGCCGAGACCGCGCCTGAAGCTGCGCCAGAGCCGTTCGCTGCGTCCGCGCCGGAGCCCGAGCCTGCCCCCTTCGCCGAGGTTGCTCCGGCGGTGGTTGAAGCGCCTGCCGCTCCGGAACCGGCTCCCGTCGAGGAAGACGTTCTGGACCTGACCGAGATCTATCAGGCGCCTGCGGCCGAGACGATCGGCGACCTGGACGTATCGACGCCGGAACCCGAGTCTGAGCCCGAGCCCTATACCAGCGCCTATGCCGCGCCCGATCCCGCGCCTGCCGCCGCCCCTGCCGCCTCCTATGACGCCCTGGTGGGCGAAAGCGCCTCGGCCAGCGCCGCATCGGCCTTCGCCGGCCTGGCCGCCAGCTTTGCTCGGCCAGAGCCCGTCGCAGAGACCGGCGGCACCGGCCCGACCGTCGATGAACTGGCCCGCGCCCTGCTGCGGCCGATGCTCAAGGATTGGCTTGATGCCAACCTGCCCGGCATTGTCGAGGCCGCGGTACGCAAGGAAGTGGAACGCATCGCCCGCTCGGCCGGCTAGCCCTCTTCGCACCACGCGACTACACTAAGAGGGGGCGGTTCCGACGGGGCCGCCCCTTCTGCTTTCTGGAATACCCCTCAAGCAGCGCCGCGCCGCGCGCGGAGCGACAGGGGACAAGGACGACCATGCTCGACAAGACCTTCGAACCCCGGGCCGCCGAACCCCGCCTGTACGCACAGTGGGAAGCCTCGGGCGCATTCGCCCCCACCGAAGGCGCGGCTGAAGCCTATTCGATCGTCATCCCGCCGCCGAACGTGACGGGGTCGCTGCACATCGGCCATGCGCTGAACAACACGCTTCAGGACATCCTGGCCCGCTATCACCGGATGAAGGGCAAATCGGTGCTGTGGCTGCCGGGCACGGACCACGCGGGCATCGCCACCCAGATGGTGGTCGAGCGGCAACTGGCGGCCCAGGGCAATGCTGGCCGTCGCGAGATCGGCCGCGAAGCCTTCGTGCAGAAGGTCTGGGACTGGAAGGCCGAGAGCGGCGGCACGATCGTGCAGCAACTGCGCCGGCTGGGCGCGTCGTGCGACTGGTCGCGTGAGCGCTTCACCCTGGACGAGGGGCTGAACGCCGCCGTCCGCAAGGTCTTCGTGCAGTTGCACAAGGAAGGCCTGATCTATCGCGACAAGCGGCTGGTCAACTGGGACCCGCAGTTCCAGACGGCGATCAGTGATCTCGAGGTTGAGCAGCGCGAGGTCGAGGGCGCCTACTGGCATTTCGCTTATCCGCTGGCGGACGGGGTGACCTTCGAATACCCGGTCGAGTTCGATGACGAGGGCAGGGCGACCGCCTTCGAAACGCGCGACTACATCGTCGTGGCGACCACGCGACCCGAGACCATGCTGGGCGACACTGGGGTCGCCGTGCATCCCGACGACGACCGCTACAAGAGCCTGGTCGGCAAGGAAGTCGTCCTGCCGATCACCGGGCGTCGCATCCCGATCGTGGCCGACGACTACGCCGATCCGACCAAGGGTTCAGGTGCGGTCAAGATCACGCCGGCGCATGATTTCAATGACTTCGGCGTCGGCAAGCGCGCCGGTCTGCCGTCGATCAACGTCCTGAACGCCTTTGCGGCCATCACGGCGGATGATGCGCCCGAGATTCCCGCCGAGCTGGTCGGCCTCGACCGCTTCGCTGCGCGCAAGGCCATCGTCGCCCGCGCCGAGGCCGAGGGCTGGCTGAAGGAGATCGAGAAGACCAAACACGTCGTCCCGCACGGCGACCGGTCGGGCGTGGTCATCGAGCCCTGGCTGACGGACCAGTGGTACGTCGACGCCCATACCCTGGCCCAGCCGGCCCTGAAGGCGGTCGAGGACGGGGCGACGGTGTTCGAGCCGAAGTCGTACGAGAAGATCTACTTCGAATGGCTGCGCAACATCGAGCCCTGGTGCATCTCGCGCCAGCTGTGGTGGGGGCACCGCATCCCCGCCTGGTACGGCCCGAACGGCGAGATCTACGTCGCCGAGACCGAGGAAGACGCGCGCGAACTGGCCATGGCCGATTATGATTCCGAGGTCGCCCTGACCCAGGACGAGGACGTCCTCGACACCTGGTTCTCCTCGGCCCTGTGGCCCTTCTCGACCATGGGCTGGCCCGAGAAGACGCGGGATCTCGAGAAGTTCTATCCGACCAGCGATCTGGTCACGGCGGCGGACATCATCTTCTTCTGGGTCGCCCGGATGATGATGATGGGCCTGCATTTCATGGAAGAGGCGCCGTTCAAGCGCGTCATCATCAATGGCCTCGTCCGCGACGAGAAGGGCCAGAAGATGAGCAAGTCCAAAGGGAATGTCATCGACCCCCTGGTCATCATCGACGAGCTGGGCGCCGATCCGCTGCGCTTCACCATGGCTATCCTGTCGGGCACACGCGACATCAAGCTTTCGAAGGAACGCATTGAAGGCTATCGCAATTTCGGCACCAAGCTGTGGAACGCCGCCCGCTTCAGCCAGATGAACGAAGCGGTCCGCGTCGAGGGCTTCGATCCCGCCACGGTCGAGCAGACGATCAACCGCTGGATCCGCGGCGAACTGCTGAAGGCCGAGCGTCAGGTGTCGGACGCCATCGAGGGCGGTCGGTTCGACGATGCGGCCAGCGCCCTGTACCGCTTCGTCTGGAACGTTTTCTGCGACTGGTATGTCGAACTGTCCAAGCCAGTGTTGCAAGGCGCCGACGAGGCCGCCAAGGCCGAGACGCGCGCCATGACGGCCTGGACCCTGGACCAGACGCTGAAGCTGCTGCACCCTGTCATGCCCTTCATCACCGAAGAGTTGTGGGACGAACTGGGCAAGGAAGGCCCGGCCCGGGCCGAGCCCGCCTTGATCTCCGCAGCCTGGCCGGCTCTGCCCGACAGTTTCACCGACGCGGGCGCCGAGGCCGAGATCGGCTGGCTGGTCGATCTGGTCACCGAGGTGCGCCAGCTGAAGGCCGAGATGAACGTGCCGCCGGGCGCCAAGCCGCCCCTGTCCTTTGTGTCTCCGGACGCTGTGACCGCAGAACGGATCGCGCGCCATCAACCCTTGATTCTGACCCTGGCGCGGGTGTCGGAGATCACCGTGGCGGAGGCTGCGCCTACGGGGGCGGTGACCTTCGTCATCGGCGGCTCGACGGCGGCCCTGTCGCTGGCCGGGACCATCGACGTGGCGGCCGAGAAGGCGCGGCTGACCAAGGCCATCGCCGGCGCGACCTCGGACGTGGATCACATCAACAAGAAGCTGGGAAATCCCAACTTCGTGGCCAAGGCCGCGCCCGCCGTCATCGACGAACAGCGCGCCAAACTGGCCGATGCGGAAGAGGCGAAGGCCAAACTGGTCGCCGCCCTCGACCGTCTCGGTTCGCTTAATTGAGCCGGGTCCGGCTGGATCAGTTGCTGGTCAAGCGCGGCCTGTCGGAGAGCCGGGCCAGGGCGCGCGCGGCTATCGAGGCCGGCGGCGTGACCGTGGACGGGCAGCCCGTCACGTCGGCCTCACGCCAGTTCGAAGTCGACGCGGTCATTACCGCCATCGAGGCCCACCGCTTTGTCGGGCGCGGGGCGCTGAAGCTGGATCACGCCCTGACCCTGTGGCCGGTCGCGGTCGAGGACAGGGTAGTGCTGGATGTCGGCGCCTCGACCGGCGGCTTCACCGAGGTCTGTCTCGAGCGCGGAGCGACGCGGGTCTTCGCCGTCGATGTGGGGCAGGGGCAGATGCATGCGCGGGTCGCCGCCGATGCGCGGGTCGTCAATCTGGAACAGACGGACGCGCGAAACCTGGACGCCTCGATCATCACCGAGGCGCCGCAACTGGTGGTGTGCGACGCCAGCTTCATCGGCCTGGCCAAGGTGCTGCCCCAGGCGCTTGGACTGGCGGCTGTGGGCGCTGACCTGATCGCCCTGGTCAAGCCCCAGTTCGAGGCGGCCGGCCCCAAGGGCATCGGCAAGGGTGGGGTGGTCAAGGACCCCGAGGCCCGCGTCGCTGCGGTATCGGGCGTCGCCGACTGGCTGGCCGGCATCGGCTGGACCGTTCGCGAAACAACACCCAGCCCCATCACCGGCGGCGACGGCAATGTCGAGTTCCTGCTGTGGGCGACTAAGGGCTGACAGCCTGCGCAGTAGCGAGGCTGCGCGTCCTTGAGACCCGGTCGCTCGAGCAGCGAGGCTCCGCAAGCCAAGCGATAGCGACCCCTCAAAATTGAGAAACCGCCGGTGGACTGATCCACCGGCGGCTCCCGTCGCTTCGTCGATCGACAGGGGGGCTGAAAAAAATCGACGGAGCGATCGGTGTGGCGGGCGATGCGCGATCAGCGCGGGCGCCAGCCGTAATTCGGGTCGTACCAGTAGCGGCCGTCGGGGCTGTACTGGACCTGGCCAGAGGCATAGCCGCCGGACGAGTAGCCGCCAGAGCTGTAACCGCCCGAGGAATATCCGTACTGCTGCTGCTGGGCGCCCTGCGAGCTGTAGCCATAGCCGGGCTGGGTATAATAGCCGGCGTTGGACTGGCTGTAGCCATAGCTGGACCCGCCGCTGGAATAGGGGCCATAGCCGTTGGCGTCGTAATAGACCTGGCCGCCCTGACCATAGCCCTGATCGTACTGGCCGCGGTTGTCGCCGTACTGGTCATAGCCGGACTGGCCGTAGCCCGAGTTGTCGTAATAGCCGCGGTCGTCGCGACGATTGTCGGCGTAGCCTTGCTGTTGGTAGCAGGCGTCGCTGGAGCTGCGGCCCACATTGGCGCCGACAACGGCGCCCAGGATGCCGCCGATGATGCGGCCGCCGGTACGGCCTCCGCCGGTGGCGATGTTGTTCCCGGCCACGGCGCCCAGGCCGCCGCCGATCAGGGCGCCCGCGCCCGTGCGGCCCGAGCGTTCACGATCGCAACGCTGCTGTTCGTAGTTCTGGTTGTTGTAATAACCCTGGGATCCATAGCCCTGTTGGCCATAGCTCTGGGCTGACGCAGCGGCCGGGACGGCCAGCGTAGCGGCGGCTGCGAGGGCGGCGAATACGCCGCCTGCGGAGAGATTGAACTGACGCGTGGACATCGCTGTCATCCTCGTTCCTGTGAACAGATGCGCGACCAACGGTCTGGCGGCGTGTCTGTTGCATTGAGGATTAACGGGGCGAAGCTGAACGGGCTTTGACGGTCGCGTTCATCTCCGTTCATCTTTCGGGCAGGGTGCGATTTCGCTTCTGGCGTTGCGGAGGCTAGAAGCGCGCGATGAGTCAATTGCTGGAAATCTCGCGCGTCGGCGGACAGGGCGACGGTATCGCCGAAACCCCTGCGGGTCTGGTCTTCGTTCCCTTGAGCCTGCCCGGGGAAACCGTACGGGCCGAGGTGCGCGACGGGCGAGCCGAGGGGATGGAACTCGTCACCGTCAGCCCCGAGAGAATTGCGCCGGTATCGCCCCAGTACGGCGATTGCGGCGGCTGTTCGCTACAGCATTGGGCGACCGGGCCGTATCTGGAATGGAAGCGCGAGCAGGTGCGGTTGGCGCTGAGCCGCGAGGCCATTGAGACCGAGATCGAGGCCACGGTCGCCGTGCCCATGGCGTCGCGGCGTCGGGTGGCTCTGCACGCGCGGCGCACGCCGGACGGCCGCGTCATACTGGGGTTCAAGGCGAGGAAGTCGTGGCGGTTGGTCGAGGTGACCGAATGCCCGGTCGCCGATCCGCGTCTGGTCGCGGCCTTTCCGGCCCTGGCCAAGGTGGCGGCCGCGTTTCTTGAGCACCCCAAATCGGCGCCGACCCTGCACGCGACCTGGACCCTGGATGGGCTGGACGTGGATGTGACGGGGGTCGAACGCAAGTCGGGCGGCCTGTCGCGTGATCGACAGATGCAGGCCATCCGCGCCGCCAACGAGGTAGGCCTGGCGCGGCTGAGCCTGGCCGGCGAGACCCTGATGATGGAGCGCCAGCCGCATGTGATCTTCGGCAAGGCGACGGTGCCCCTGCCGCCCGGGGGCTTCCTGCAGGCTGTGCCTGAGGCCGAGCTGGCCATGACCTCTCGGGCCGTGGCTGCGGTGAAGGGCGCCAAGAAGATCGCCGACCTGTTCTGCGGGGCCGGGGCCTTCACCTTCCCCCTGGCGACCGTGGCGCCCGTGCTGGCGGCGGACGCCTCTCAGGCCGGGATCGCTGCGTTGAAGGCGGGGGTCGGCACGGCCTCGGGCCTGCGTCAGATTACGGCCGAGGCCCGCGACCTGTTCCGCCGCCCGCTGTCGCCCTTTGACCTGAAGGGGTGCGACGCCATCGTCTTCGACCCGCCCCGCGCCGGCGCTGTCGACCAGACGGCCCAGATCGCCGGGACCAAGGCTGCTGTCGTGGTGGGGGTGTCGTGCAATCCGACCACCTTCGCCCGCGACGCTCGTATGCTGATCGACGCCGGTTTCCGGCTGGAAAAGGTGACGCCGATTGACCAGTTCCTGTGGTCGGCCCATGTCGAGTTGGTCGGCGTCTTCCGCCGATAAGAGATTTTCACCCGAATAGTTCGAGCTGGGGCCGTGCATCGGCCGGCACGCGGAATTTCGTAATATCGAGGACGTGGCGCTCCTGGTCCAGGCCATAGCGTTTGATGGCGGCCTTGAAGCGCACGCCGATCAGCTCGGCGACCGGGCCGGTTCCCTTCATGCGCTGGGACCAGTCGGCGTCATAGTCCTTGCCGCCCCGCGTCTGGCGAATCAGCGACATGACCCGGTCGGCGCGGTCGGGGCGGGCGTCGGCCAGCCATTCGCGGAACAGATCCTTGATTTCGAGCGGCAGGCGCAGGGTGACGTACATGGCGGTCTGGGCCCCCGCCTTGGACGCCGCCTCCAGAATGGACTCCAGCTCATGGTCGTTGAGGCCGGGGATGACGGGCGCGAAGCCGACGCCAACCGGCACGCCCGCGTCCGCTAGAACCTTGATCGCGTCCAGCCGCCGCTGAGGCGTCGAGGCGCGAGGCTCCATGGCGCGCGCCAGGCCCCGGTCCAGGGTGGTGATGGAGACGAAGGCGGTGGCCAGCCCGTCGCGTCCCATGGGGCCGAGGATGTCGGCGTCGCGGGTGATCAGGTTCGACTTGGTGATGATCGAGAAGGGCTGATTGAACCGCTGCATGACCTGCAGGATCGACCGCGTGGACTTCAGCTCGCGCTCGACCGGCTGATAGGGGTCCGTATTGCCGCCTACGTGGATGCGTTTGCAGACGTATTTCCGGGCGGAGAGTTCCTGTTCCAGGAGACGCGCGCCTTCGGGCTTGAAGAAGATCCGGCTCTCGAAATCCAGGCCCGGGGATAGGCCCATCCAGGCATGGGATGGACGGGCGTAGCAGTAGATACAGCCATGTTCGCAGCCTTTGTAGGGATTGATTGAACGATCGAAGCCGATGTCGGGACTGGTATTCCTGGCGATAATGGTTCGGGCGTGCTCGGGCGAGAGCGTGGTTCGTAGGGGAGCCGGAAGGTCGTCCTCACCCGTCCAGCCGTCGTCGAACGCTTCAGATGTCGTGGTCTCGTATCGACCGGTCGCATTTGAACGCGCGCCTCTTCCTTTTGCGGCTTCCATTCGTGGAAGATGATGCATGGGGGCGAACATAACAAGAACAAATGGTGCTTGCCGTCGATTTTCAGCTCGTTTCGGCGGGTTTCAACGCGTGTGGGGCTGGGGCGCTGTTGCGCTCAGGCCATCAAAATCCGCAGATTTCGACCGACCTGGCCAATCTGAGCGGCAAAAAATGGCCGAAAGTTCAGAAAATGCGCCGGATGGCGCATTTTTTAGCTATGGAGCGCGCCGACCGGCGGCGCTTCGGCGTCACCGCAGAGTTGTGCGGAGAGTGACTTGACCCAGATTGACGAAAAGCTGGAACCCATCCTGGCGGAAGTGCTGCGTCGGAACGCAGGCGAGGCCGAGTTCCATCAAGCGGTGCGTGAAGTGCTGGAAAGCCTGGGTCGGGTCGTCACCAAGCACCCCGACTATGCCGACAACGCCCTGATCGAGCGCATCTGCGAGCCGGAGCGTCAGATCATCTTCCGCGTGCCCTGGGTGGACGACGCCAATCAGGTGCAGATCAACCGCGGCTTTCGCGTGCAGTTCAACTCGGCCTTGGGTCCGTACAAGGGCGGCATCCGCTTCCACCCGTCGGTGAACCTGGGGATCATCAAATTTCTGGGCTTCGAACAAATCTTCAAGAACGCTCTGACGGGCCTGCCCATCGGCGGCGGCAAGGGCGGGTCCGACTTCAATCCGCGCGGTCGCTCCGACGGCGAGATCATGCGCTTCTGTCAGTCCTTCATGACCGAACTGTACCGCCATCTGGGCGAATACACCGACGTTCCGGCCGGCGACATCGGCGTGGGCGCGCGCGAGATCGGCTTCATGTTCGGCCAGTACAAGCGCTTGACCAACCGTTACGAGGCTGGCGTCCTGACCGGCAAGGGCCTGGTCTATGGCGGTTCACGCGCCCGGACCGAGGCGACCGGCTATGGCACGGTCTATTTTGTCGAGCGGATGCTGGCGACCAAGGGGATCGAGATGGCGGGCAAGCGCGCCGTGATTTCCGGCTCCGGCAATGTCGCCGTCTATGCGATCGAAAAGGTCGAGGAGTTCGGAGGCAAGGTGATCGCCTGCTCCGATTCCAACGGCTATATCGTCGACGAGGCGGGCATCGATCTGGATCTGGTCAAGCAGATCAAGGAAAGGGGCCGCGGCCGCATCTCCGAATATGTCGGTCTACGCGGCGCGGGAGCCCACTATGTCGAAGGGGGCTCGATCTGGGACGTGGCGTGCGACATCGCCCTGCCTTGCGCCACCCAGAACGAACTGACCGGAAACGAGGCCAGGCAACTGATCGCCAACGGTGTTGTGGCGGTGGGCGAGGGCGCCAACATGCCCTGCACGCCCGAAGCCGTGCGCCTGTTTCAGGAGGCCGGCGTCATGTTTGCACCGGGCAAGGCGGCCAATGCGGGCGGCGTGGCCACGTCGGCGCTGGAGATGCAGCAGAACGCCTCGCGCGACAGCTGGAGCTTCGAGGACACCGAGATGCGCCTGGCCGCGATCATGCATTCGATCCACGACCGTTGCGCTGAGACGGCGGATGAATACGGCGTTCCCGGCGACTATGTGCTGGGCGCCAACATCACCGGCTTCGTGCGGGTGGCGGAAGCGATGCGGGCGTTCGGCGTGATCTGATCGGCGCTGCCGTCGGGCACGGACGCCGTCTGCATCAAGGTGAGGTCGCGAGGCCACACCGCTGTGCGGCGGCGATTTGCGCCGAGCGGCCGCGGGCGGCAAGGCCATGCCCAGGCGCTGGGCATGGCCGCTGAAACCTTGCAGCGTGGCGGCTCGATCACGCTTGTGTGGACCGTCCGCCGGTCACGCTTGAACCCTGCGTCCCAAAGACCACATACTCACCTGAACGCCGTCGGAATCGACGGGTCGCTTCGTGGGGCTGCTGCATAGCGCGGGGCATTGCGAAGGCGACGGGCCGGAGATCTCCGATGGCCCTGGAGTGCATCAATGTCTGAGACCGAAACCAAAGACCTGCCTACCCTGACGCTGCCGGTGTTGCCTTTGAGGGACATCGTGGTGTTTCCGCACATGGTCGTGCCGTTGTTCGTCGGGCGCGAGAAATCCGTCCGTGCGCTGGACGAGATCATGAAGGGTGAAAAGCAGATCCTGCTGGCCACCCAGAAGAACTCCGTCGATGACGATCCGTCGCCGGACGCCATCTATCCCGTCGGCGTGCTGGCCACTGTTCTGCAACTGCTGAAACTGCCCGACGGCACGGTCAAGGTGCTGGTCGAGGGCAAGGGCCGCGCTCGCCTGACCAAGTTCACCGACCGCGAGGAATATTTCGAGGCCGAAGCCGAGACGATCGCGGACGAACCGGGCGAACCCGCCCAGGCCGAAGCCCTGCTGCGCGCCGTGGTCGAGCAGTTCGAGAACTATGTGAAGCTGAACAAGAAGGTGCCTCCCGAGGCCCTCAGCTCCATCCCCCAGATCACCGAAGCGTCCAAGCTGGCCGACTCGGTCGCGGCCCACCTGTCGGTTAAGATCGCCGACAAGCAGAGCCTGCTGGAAACCATCGACGTGCCCAAGCGGCTGGAGAAGGTCTACGGCCTGATGGAGGGCGAGATTTCCGTCCTGCAGGTCGAGAAAAAGATCCGCTCGCGCGTGAAGCGCCAGATGGAGAAGACCCAGCGCGAATATTATCTGAACGAGCAGATGAAGGCGATCCAGCGCGAGCTGGGCGAGACCGACGACAGCCGTGACGAGATCATGGAGCTGGAGAAGCGCATCCGTAAGGCGCGCCTGTCCAAGGAGGCGCGCACCAAGGCCGAGTCCGAGGTCAAGAAGCTGCGCAACATGAGCCCGATGTCGGCCGAATCGACCGTGGTTCGGAACTACCTCGACTGGCTGCTGTCCATTCCGTGGGGCAAGACCAAGCAGAAGCCCATCGATCTGGACAAGGCCGAGGCCATCCTCGAGGAGGACCACTATGGCCTCGAGAAGGTCAAGGAACGGATCATCGAGTATCTGGCTGTGCAGGCGCGCACCAACAGCCTGAAAGGCCCGATCCTGTGCCTTGTCGGACCCCCGGGCGTTGGCAAGACCTCGCTGGCCAAGTCGATCGCCAAGGCGACAGGGCGTGAGTATGTGCGGATGTCACTGGGCGGCATGCGCGACGAGGCCGAGATCCGCGGTCACCGCCGGACCTACATCGGCTCGATGCCAGGCAAGATCATCCAGTCGATGAAGAAGGTGAAGACCACCAACGCCTTCATCCTGCTGGACGAGATCGACAAGTTGGGCGCCGACTGGCGCGGCGACCCGTCCTCGGCCCTGCTGGAGGTGCTGGATCCCGCACAGAACAATGCGTTCGGCGACCACTACCTAGAGGTCGACTACGACCTGTCCAACGTCATGTTCGTGACCACGGCCAACAGCCTGAACATGCCTCAGCCCCTGATCGACCGGATGGAGATCATCCGGGTCAGTGGCTATACCGAGGACGAGAAGGTCGAGATCGCCAAGCGTCACGTCCTGCCCAAGGTCACGACCGACAACGGTCTGACGCCGGCCGAGTTCGTCGTGCCCGACGACCAGATTCGCAACCTGATCCGTTACTACACCCGCGAAGCGGGTGTGCGGTCTCTGGAGCGAGCCCTGGGCGGACTGGCCAGAAAGGCCGTGCGTGAGATGGCCAAGGAAAAGACGCTGTCGATGACCATCGACGACGCCAAGCTGGCCGAATATGCGGGTGTGAAGAAGTTCCGCCACGGCGAGACGGACGAGGAGGATCAGATCGGGATCGTCACCGGCCTGGCCTGGACCGAGTTCGGCGGCGACATCCTGACCATCGAGGCGCTGAAGATGCCGGGCCGCGGTCGCATGACCGTCACCGGCAACCTGAAGGATGTGATGAAGGAATCCATCTCGGCGGCGGCGTCCTACGTCCGCAGCCGGTCGCTGACCTTCGGCGTCAAGCCGCCGGTGTTCGAGAAGACCGACATCCACGTCCACGTGCCGGACGGCGCCACGCCCAAGGACGGTCCGTCCGCCGGCGTCGCCATGACGGTGGCCATGGTCTCGGTCCTGTCGGGCGTGCCGATCAGGAAGGATATCGCCATGACCGGCGAGATCACCCTGCGCGGCCGGGTCACCGCCATCGGCGGCCTGAAGGAGAAACTGCTCGCAGCTCTGCGTAGCGGCATCAAGACGGTGCTGATCCCTCAGGAGAACGAGAAGGATCTCGCCGACGTGCCGGACAATGTGAAGAACGCCCTGGAGATCGTGCCGATCTCGACCGCTGACGAGGCCCTGAAATGGGCTCTGGTCGGCGCCCTGACCCCGGTCGAGTGGGACGAGGCGGCCGAGCCGCTGACGCCCGCGCCGGCTCCGGTTGTTGATGGCAATACTGTCGTCAGCCACTGATTGGCGGTCGGGCGACGATCGCCTGCTGATTGTGAAGCGCGGTCCGGATCGTTCCGGGCCGCGTTTTGCGTTTAGGGCCGTTCACGAGATGCTTGTGAAGGCGGCGAAGGCGTGGCCTGATCGGGCAGGGGGAGAGGACGCATGACCAAGGCTGAACTCATCGCGGCGATGGCGGAGGCCGCCGGCATCAGTCGCGACCAGGCCAGGCTGGCCATGGAGGCCTTCACCGACGCGGTGACCGGCTCGCTGAAGGCGGGACAGGACGTGCGCATCGTTGGCTTTGGCAGCTTCGTCGTCGTCGACCGCAAGGCGGGCGTGGGCCGCAATCCCCGAACCGGCGAGGCCATGGCGAGGCCGGCCTCGCGATCAGCGCGGTTTCGTCTGGGCGAGGGACTGAAGAGCGCCTTGAACGGCTGAGCCGGCAGCGTCTGCGCGACGTTCTGCAAAGCCCATGTGGATCGTCTGAGAGACTTCGCGGTAGGCGGCGACGGGTTCGAACCGCCGACCCTCTCGGTGTAAACGAGATGCTCTGACCAGCTGAGCTAGCCGCCCATACCGCGCGGCCTGTTTGCCCGCCCTGGCCCTCACATTCAAGTCCGGCCTGACGGATCCCTGCGGACTCTTCGCATGAAAAAGGCCGCCGGATTTCTCCGACGGCCTCTTTGTCTTGTCACGGATGCGGGATCAGAACTTGAAGCTGGCCCGCAGCAGCAGGGTGTAGCGGACATAGTCCTCGATCTTCTCGGCATCGGCCGAGATCGAGAGCATGCCAAGCTGGTTGCCGACCGACAGGCGCAGGCCCGCGATCGGACCGCCGCCCTCGATGCTGTCCGGGCTGAGGGTGAAGGACGAGCCGCCCGAGCCGAAGCGGGCAGTTGTGTCGCCGACGTCGACCGAGATGTTCTGACGCCAGCCCAGGCGCAGTTCCGGGCGGATCCAGCCGTTCGTGCCAAAGCCATAGCCGATGTTGACCGCAGCCACCGACGACAGGATGTGGCCGTCGCGGTCGTCGATCTCCAGGTCGAACCCGTCCGCGCCGCCGCTTTCGGTATGAGCATCTTCGGACAGGGAGAAGTATTCGACATAGGCCTCGGGGCGGATGTTCACCCGGCCCATGGTGTGCTCGTAGGAGGCGCCGGCGGCCAGGGCCAGGGTGAAGCCGTTCCAGCTCGATTCGTTGGAGATGTTGATGCCGTTGGCGACGATAGCGCGCTTGGAGTCGAAGCTGGCGTAACCGCCGGCCGCGCGGGCCCAGGTCGTCCAGTTCTGACCCTGGGCGCGCCAGTAGAGGCCCAGTTCCAGCAGGCTGGCCGACAGGTTTTCCTCGGCCTCGGCCTCGGGGTCTTCGATGTCGGACGAGGTGAAGGCGACTGAGAAACCGAAGGCACCGTAGTTGGTGCCGCGCTCGACGCCGCCCGCGACGCCGAAGCCTTCAGATTCGAAGCCGTAGCTGTCGGTCTTGTCCTTCTCGGCGTAGAAATTGATCTCCTGAACCCAGGCGCTGGTCGTGCCGGGCGTTGCGATGGCGTTGCGACCGGTCAGGGCGCGGGTCACGGCGTCGACGCCGGCGGAGAGCGACAGCAACGGACCGCCCGAGTGGTCGGGCAGGATCTGTTCGTACAGGTTGAAGAAGCCGTCCCGGCCGGTCTGGGCCAGGAACACGTTCAACAGGGTGTCGTCGTCGCCCAAGGCGGCATAGAAGGCGTCGAACGCTTGGGCCTCGACCTTGATCATGTCGGCTTCGGCGGCGGTGCGCCGACGGGCGTCTACATAGACCTCTCCAGCGGCGACATCGGCGCCGGCGGTGACGACATACAGATAGGGCGCCGCCACCAGGTCGCCGCCGACGTCGACATCGCCATAGTTCAGCGTACCGGCCTTGATCACCGTGAAGCGATCAGCGGATTCGAGCAGGGAGCCGAAGCGGACACTGAGACCGGCTCCGTCGGCGAGGGTCGCCGTCCCGGACACATTGAAGCCTCCGGCTGAGCCGTCCTTGGGATCCACCGTCACGACCAGGCCGCCATCGGCGCCGACGTTCAGCTCGGTGATGTCCACCCGCGTCGTCTGGCGCGCGTCGAGCACGCCGTCCGAGACGTCGATGCTCAACTGGCCGTCGGCGTTCGACAGGGCGCCGCGATAGACGGCGCCGCCGCTGATCGACAGGCTGTCCGCGCCGGCGCCGAAGTCGATGTTGCCCAGAACCTGGCCATTGCGGAGCTCGACTGTGTCGGCTCCGGACCCCAGCAGGATGGCGCCCGAGATGATCGGCTCTTTGGAGTCGGAGACGCCGTCTCCGTCCGTATCCGTGGGCGGCGTTTTGTCGTCGGGATCGATATCGACGATGCCGTCCTGAATGAAGGTCACGCCCGAGGAGTTGGCGCGAAGGTCGACGGCCGCTGCGGTGCCGGTGACGACAGGGGCGGCATCATCCTCCGGGTCGATCTTGGGCACGATGGTGGCCAGGATGCCGCCGGTGTTCGTGAAGCTTGTTAGGGTGCCGGACAGGTCGCGGATGGCCGTGACGTCGGCCTTGTTGCCGCCCACGGCGGTGGTGATGGTGCCGGAGTTGGTCAGGGTGGGAAGCGAGGCTCCGGCCTCGATCAGGACGCCCACCACCTGGTTGGCGTTGTCGGTCACCGACTGGGCGGTGATGGAGCCCGAGTTCTGGAACAGCGGTGTCGAGGCGCCGTCCGCCAGGCGCACCGCGACGCTGCTGCCGCCGGCCGAGAGGGACGAGATCGTGCCTTCGTTGCTGACACCGTTGGCGATGGTGGTCGTCTGGCCGCCGTCCACGCCGATGCGCAGGGCCTGGGCGTCGATCTTGTCATAGACGCCGGAGGCGGAGATCGAGCCGCGATTGACCAGGCCGAAGGCGTTGGCCCCCGTTCCGATGACGCCGATGTCCACAGCCTGGGTCGCAGAGCCGATCTGCAGGGCGGCGGCTCCGCCGATGGACGCCAGGGAGGCTGTGCCTTCGTCGGCGTCCAGAATGCCGTCGCCGTCACGATCGGTGTCTTCACTGTTCTTCTTGCCGTCGCCGTCGTCGTCCTCGTCGCCGTTCTTGACGCCGTCGCCGTCGGCATCGCCATCAACGCCGCCGACATAGGTCGGCGGGGTGTCCAGAAGAATGCCGCCGTCGACATTGCCGGCCACCCGCACGGCGGGTCCGCCTTGAAGCAGATCGTCGGCGTCGAGATCCTCGAGATAGACGCGACCCTTGACCACATTGGCCGGATCCGTCGGCTTGGACGGCGGCAGGGTGGTGTAGCGGTAGCCCGTCGAGGTGACGGATGTCTGAAGCTGCAGCGTGCCGCCGACGTCGCCGTCGATGGCGACGCCCACGCTGTTGCCGCCCTGGGTCGTGATCGGGCCGGCCGACAGAACCACGTCGCCCGAGATGTCTCCGGTGGTGTGGACGCCAAAGCTGTTGTTACCCGTCACCGAGATTGCGCCGAACGAGCGCAGGTCGCCGGTAAGGGGCGCTTCGATCGAGATGGCCGCCGAGTTGTTGCCCTGGACGGTGATGCCGCCGGTGCGCTCGACAATGACGTTGCCGACCAGCGGCGCGGCGCCGGTGACCCGCACGCCATAGCGGTCCGTGCCGTTGGCGAAATCGCCGGTCGGCAGGTCGTTGGCGTCCTTGTCCCGCTTGCCGTCATCGGTGACGCTGATGGCGCCCCCGACCAGGACATTGCCGGTGTTGCCGCCGCGCGCCAGAATCGCCGTCGCGCCGTTGGCCGAATTGGCCATCGTGATCTTGGAGCCGCTGTCGAGGTCGATCGAGTGGCTGGAGTCCAGCGTCACGGCGACGCCGGACGTGACCGTGATGCTGCCGGCGCTGGCCAGACGAATCGAGTCTGGGGCCGATCCTGTGGCGTTGGAGGTCAGGATGGGCGTCGTGCGGCCATTGGAAATGACAAACTCGGCCTGAGCGCCTGAGGCGGCCATCAGCGGAGCGAGCGCAGCGGCAGCCGCGAGCAGTTTACGCATTCGGTAGAGACCTCTGTGGACACACACGCGAGCGGGTGCAGGCAACCCTCTAACAGGGGCCGCGCCAGACTGCCTCAAGTTTCGCGAATTTGAGGCGAATGCAAGGCCGAAAGCCTGTGTTTCGGCGTGAGGCTGGGTGTTCACGATCTGCGACGGGCCGTGTGGGCGAGCCGGCTGACGCCAGGACTTGAGCTTGGCTTTGGACCGGTCTACGGGCGCTACATGGTCAAGCGTCAAACCGCCTCACGCATCCAAAAGCGCCGATCGCACGTTGGCGACGCGATAGCGGAGAGCGACCCCATGAACATGACTGGCCTCGACGTGCAGGAAAGCGAACTGCGCCTGATTCCCGGCCTGGACGAGGAAGTCGCCGAAACCCTGAGGTTTTTGAAGGCCTCCACCGCCGACCCCAGGCCGCGGCTGGTGGATACGACAATGCTGTATGCGCCCCGTTCGGGCGGGGTGAAGCGGTATCTGCTGTCCAAGAAATCCTGGCTCGAGACCAACCGCCCCGGCGTCAGCCACGCCCTGGTGGTGCCGGGCGCCCGGCATGAGGCGGGTGCGGACGGCATTATCAAGCTGCACGCCACCAAACTGCCGTTCGGCGACGGCTATCGCTGGCCCTCGTCGGTCAAGCGGTGGGGCGCCTGGGTGGCGTCGATGAAGCCGTCGATCATCGAGGCGGGCGATCCCTATACGCCGGGGCAGGGCGCTCTGGAGGCCGGTCAACGAGCCGGCTGTCCTGTGGTCGGCTTCTGTCACTCCGATCCGGCAGGTCTGGCGGCCCTGCATTTCGGCGAATGGGCCAAGAAGCCCGTCGAGAAACGCTGGGCCCGGCTGTTCAGCCAGTTCGACCGCGTGGTCTCGCCCAGCAAATTCATCGCCCAGCGGCTGGAAGAGGCTGGTGTCGGCAATATCGTAGTGAGGCCCCTGGGGGTCGAGGTCGACACCTTCCATCCCTCGAGGCGCGATCGTGAATGGCTGCTGAAGCGGCTTGGGCTGGGCGCAGACGCCCGCCTGCTGTGTTTCGCCGGGCGGCCTGCGCGCGAAAAGAATATCGATGTGCTGATCGAGGCGGTCCAGAAGCTGGGCGCGCCCTATCATCTGGTGCTGGTCGGGGCCGGGCAGGGGATGCCCGCGGAAGATCGCGTCATCGCCCTGCCGTATGAGAAGGACCCCCGTGCGGTCGCCCGGATCATCGCCAGCTGCGACGCCTTCGTCCACGCCAATGACAAGGAGCCCTTCGGCCTGATCGTGCTGGAGGCCATGGCCTGTGGCCGCCCGGTCGTGGGCGTCAACGCCGGCGGCGTGGCCGAGACCGTGACCAATGACGTCGGGCAACTGGCGGCTTCGGCCGACCCTGACGAGTACGCCGCCGCCATCGAGGCCCTGTTCGAACGCGACATCGAGGCCATCGGCGCGGCTGCGCGTGTGCATACGGTCGAGCGGTTCGCCTGGAATCGGGTCTTCGAGGACCTGTGCATGGTCTACGCCGACGTCAGCGGTCAGGCGGCCTTCGTGCGCCCCGCCGAGGATGTCGCTGTCCACTAGCGGCTGAGCTCGACGCGTGAGTTCCGTCTTCGCCATCGTGGTGACGACACGTCTGACGCCTGCGCGAAACATGAAGTGAAGGTGGATTTGGGGTCGCTGCTCGCCCGGGGCGGGGCGCGCCACTTAGACCTTGAAATCTGTAAGGAATAAGTGGCGCGAGTGACGGGACTCGAACCCGCGACCTCCGGCGTGACAGGCCGGCACTCTAACCAACTGAGCTACACCCGCATTCGTTCGCGACACTGTTGCGTCGCGGCGAGGGGCGTCGTTTAGGCGGGGGGAGCTCGACCTGTCAACGACGATTTCACGATCCGTGACGCTTTTCTTCAGGCCTATCTCAAAGCGCCCAGGGATGCAGTTTGAAGATCGCTGACGTGCGAACGGTTCGCAATAAAATCCTTTGTCAGCATGGGTTTGAACGGCGGCGCTCTTGGGTCTAAGAAGCGCCGAATCCCCGTTTTCGCCCGGTCTCCTCCCCGGCGCGCGAGGCTATCCGAATGAATGCATTTCTCCTGCAATACCTGCCCATCGTGATCTTTGTCGGGATCGCGACACTGGTCGGCGTCCTGTTTCTGGTCGCGGCGTGGCTGATGGCCCCGTCGAACCCGGATTCGGAAAAGCTGTCGGCCTATGAGTGCGGGTTCAACGCGTTCGACGACGCACGCATGAAGTTCGACGTGCGGTTCTACCTCGTGTCGATACTGTTCATCATCTTCGACCTGGAAGTGGCCTTCCTGTTCCCGTGGGCGGTGTCGATGTTCGACCTGTCGCGCGGCGGCATGATCTTCGCCTTCTGGTCGATGATGGTCTTCCTGGGCGTGCTGACCGTCGGCTTCATCTACGAATGGAAGAAGGGCGCCCTGGAATGGGAGTAGTCGCACCCACCAGCCCGGTGACCCCCGGCCTTGTGAACGCCGCAGGCGTTCCGTTTGGTCAGGGCGCACGCTCGACCGTCGAGGGCTATGATCCCAAGCTGCACGACAAGTTCTTCGAGGCGGTCAACACCGAGGTGACCGAGCACGGCTTCCTGACCGCGCCGCTGGACGACGTGATCCAGTGGGCCCGCACGGGGTCGCTGATGTGGATGACCTTCGGTCTGGCCTGCTGCGCCGTGGAGATGATCCAGGCGTCGATGCCGCGTTATGACCTGGAGCGGTTCGGCATGGCCCCGCGCGCCAGCCCGCGTCAGTCCGACCTGATGATCGTCGCCGGCACCCTGACCAACAAGATGGCGGCCCCTCTGCGCAAGGTCTACGACCAGATGCCGGACCCGCGCTATGTCCTCTCGATGGGCTCGTGCGCCAACGGCGGCGGCTATTATCACTATAGCTACAGCGTGGTTCGCGGTTGCGACCGGGTCGTGCCGGTGGACGTCTATGTTCCCGGCTGCCCGCCGACGGCTGAGGCCCTGATCTATGGTCTGCTGCAACTGCAGAAGAAGATTCGCCGCACCGGGACGATCGAACGATGAGCGCGGAAGCCTTCATTCCGCCGCTGCCGCAGGGACACCTGGCGGCGGTCGCGCATAACGAGTCGGTGCTGACGCCCCTGGGGCAGGAGATGGTCGCCGAGCTGTCGGTCGATGCGACCGTGGCCTATGGCGAACTGACCCTGGTCTGCCATCGCGACCGGATCGTCGAGGTCATGACCAGCCTGCGCGACCGTTTCGGCTTCCAGCAGTTGCTGGACGTCTGCGGCGTGGACTATCCCGAGCGGGCCGAGCGGTTCGACGTGGTCTATCATCTGCTGTCGATGACGCGGAACGCGCGCATTCGCGTGAAGGTCTCGACCGACGAACAGTCGCCCGTGCCCAGCGTGGTCGGGGTCTATTCGTCCGCCGACTGGTTCGAGCGCGAGGCGTTCGACATGTATGGCATGCTGTTCTCGGGCCACCCGGACATGCGCCGGCTGCTGACCGATTACGGTTTCCAGGGCCATCCCCTGCGCAAGGACTTCCCCATGAGTGGGTATGTCGAGGTGCGGTACGACGAGGAGCAGAAGCGGGTGGTCTATGAGCCCGTCAAGCTGACCCAGGAATTCCGCAACTTCGATTTCCTGTCGCCGTGGGAAGGCGCCGAATATCCGGCGCCCGTCCTGCCGGGTGACGAGAAGGCTGCCGGTTCGGCCGGCACGCCCTCGGGAGGCAAGGTCTGATGGCTGACGGACCCGCAGCGACCCCGGTGGTCAACCCCACCCTGGCTGACGACATCGACGTCTTCGGCGACGTGCGCACCAACCACGCGCGCCAGATGGACGATCGCAAATTCACCATCAATTTCGGCCCGCAACACCCGGCCGCGCACGGCGTGCTGCGTCTGGTGCTGGAGCTGGACGGCGAGGTCGTGACCCGCGTCGATCCGCACATCGGCCTGTTGCACCGCGGCACCGAAAAGCTGATGGAGGCGCGCACCTATCTGCAGAACGTGCCGTATCTGGATCGCCTCGACTATGTCGCGCCGATGAACCAGGAGCACGCCTTCTGTCTGGCCATCGAACGACTGCTCGGCATCGAGGTGCCGTATCGCGCCCAGCTGATCCGGGTGCTGTATTCCGAGATCGGCCGCATCCTGTCGCACATGCTGAACGTGACGACCCAGGCGATGGACGTCGGCGCCCTGACGCCGCCGCTGTGGGGCTTCGAGCAGCGCGAACAGCTGATGGTCTTCTATGAGCGGGCCTGTGGCGCGCGCCTGCACGCCAACTATTTCCGCCCCGGCGGCGTGCATCAGGACCTGCCGATGGCCCTGATCGACGACATCCATGCCTGGTGCGAGAAATTCCCCGCCGCCCTGCATCAGATCGAGCAGCTGGTCACCGAGAACCGCATCTTCAAACAGCGCAACGTCGACATCGGTGTGGTGTCGAAACAGCAGGCGCTGGATTCGGCCTTCACCGGGGTGATGCTGCGCGGTTCGGACATCGCCTGGGACCTGCGCAAGTCGCAGCCCTACGAATGCTATGCGGAGATGGATTTCGACATCGTCGTCGGCAAGAACGGCGACTGCTGGGACCGTTACCTCTGCCGCGTCGAGGAGATGAAGCAGTCGAACCGGATCATGGAGCAGTGCATCCACAAGCTGCGCAACTGCCCCGGCGAACCGGTCATGATCGAGGACAACAAGATCGTTCCGCCGCGTCGTGGCGAGATGAAGCGGTCGATGGAATCCCTGATCCACCACTTCAAGCTCTACACCGAAGGCTTCCGCACGCCGGAAGGCGAGGTCTACGCCGCCGTCGAAGCGCCCAAGGGCGAGTTCGGCATCTATCTGGTCAGCGACGGCACCAACAAGCCGTACCGGGTCAAAATCTCGGCGCCGGGCTTCCGGCACCTGCAGGCCATGGACTGGATGAACCGCGGCCATATGCTGGCTGACGTTTCGGCTATCCTAGGCTCCCTCGATATCGTCTTCGGCGAGGTCGACCGATGATGTTCGATTGCGCCGCCGAAACCGTTGTTCAAGCGCACATTGACGCTTTCAACGCCCGAGACCTAGCCGGTGTTATTGCCACTTACGCCCCCGACGCGACTGTTGAGTTCGATGGTCGTTCTGATCTGGATCTCGCGGGTATCGGAGCCATTCGTTCTTATTATGCTGCTTGGTTTGTTGACACCGCTGAGTGGACTTTCGATGTCAGGTCGCAGCAGCGTGTCGGGGATCAGATTCAGGTGTTCAAGCGTCTGACGAAGGATGATCGTCCCGCTCGTTCTGAGGTCTGGTTCTATCGGGTGGCAGACTGTCGGATCGAACATGTCCTTCAGGTTCAGACCATGGCCGTGCCATGAGTGCGTTCGTCGTCGATCCCGTTTTCACGACGACGCAGGGCGTCTGGTTCGCGGTGCTGCTGGCGTTCGGCGTCGCGGTGCAGTTCGCCTTCTCGCCCAAGCGCCGCGCGGTGATGGGGAATTTCCGCTTCGTGATGGCCGACATCTTCCGCACGGCCCCGGCCATCGCTGGCGTGACTCTGGTGCGCGGGGCCTATCGGCTGGGCTATCTGAACGAGGGCAGGGGCTTTCTGGAAGCCAATCTGCGTTCGGTCGTCTGGATGAGCGGCTTCATTTTCGTGGCGCAACTGGTCACGCGCTTCGTGCCGCCGATGTCTTGGCTGGCGCGCGATCTACGCGACGCCGGACGCAACGTCTGGAGCGAGCGCCTGAACCGCTGGACGGGAAAATCCGCATGAGCGTCGAAGCCATCGTTCAAGGCCAACTGGATGCGTACAACGCCCAGGACATTGAGGCCTTCATTCCGCATTTCGCCGACGACATTACTGTCTCTGACCTGAACGGCGAGCCGAACCTGACGGGTCTGGACGCCTATCGTGAGCGGCATGTGAAAATGTTCGCCCAGTTCCCCGGCAACCGGGCCGAGCTGGTGTCGCGCACCGTCATCGGCCGCACGGTCATCGATCATGAGCGGGTCTTACGCTCGCCCGACGCCACGCCCTTCGAGGTCGCGGCCATCTATACGTTCGCCGGCGACAAGATCGCCCGCGTCGATTTCGTGAAGGCTTAAGCGATGTCCGTGCGTCGTCTCGCCAAGGTTCAGCCCGCCGCGTTCGCCTTCTCCAAGGCGACCAAGGCCAAGGCCGACTGGTGGATTCAGAAATACCCCGCCGACCGCAAGCAGTCGGCGGTGATCCCGATCCTGTGGCTGGTCCAGAAGCAGGAAGGCTGGGTTTCCGAGCCCGCCATCCGCGCCATCGGCGAACTGCTGGGCATGGCCTATATCCGGGTGCTGGAGGTCGCGACCTTCTACACCATGTTCATGCTGGAGCCGGTTGGTTCGGCGGCCCTGATCCAGGTTTGCGGCACTACGCCCTGCATGCTGCGCGGCTCGGGCGAGCTGATGAAGGTGTGCAAGAGCCGCATCGGTCCCAAACAGACCCTGTCGGCAGACGGCAAGTTCTACTGGGAAGAGGTCGAGTGCCTGGGCGCCTGCGTCAATGCGCCCATGGCCATGATCAACGACTATTATTTCGAGGATCTGACCGCCGCCGACATGGACAAGATCATCGACGAGTTCGCGGCCGGCAAGACGCCCAAGCCGGGCCCGCGCGTCGATCGCGTCAACTCGGCCCCCGAGGGCGGCGCCCTGGTCCTGAACGATCCCAAACTCTATGACGGCTCGGCGGCCAAGCCGATCAAGAAGCTGCCAAACAGCGCGCCCGTGAAGGCGCCCGCATGAGCCAGAACGATCAGAAGGGCGAGTTCGACGTCGCCGCCTATCGCGCCGAGATACGCACCGTCGGTCGCACCCAGCGTCTGGCCGGTTTCGGCCTGGTCCTGGTTGGCGCAGTCCTGGTCTGGGCCGCATCCCAGGCGGGCGCGGCCGCCGGTATCGTGCAGACCGCCGGCTATGTCGCCCTCGGCTGTGGCTGGGCGCTTATGCTGGCCGCCATCTTCCTGCGCACCCGTTATCACCGCCGTCGTCTGCGGGAGTTGAAGTGAACATGGTCGGTATTCTCGAAGACAAGGACCGGATCTTCACCAACCTGTACGGGCTCCAGGACTGGGGTCTGGAAGGCGCGAAGAACCGCGGCTGCTGGAACGCGACCAAGGACATGCTGGACATGGGCCGTGACTGGCTCATCAACAACGTGAAGAACTCGGGCCTGCGCGGCCGTGGTGGCGCGGGCTTCTCGACCGGGCTGAAGTGGTCCTTCATGCCCAAGGAGGTGAAGGACCGGCCGCACTACCTGGTCGTCAACGCCGACGAATCCGAACCCGGCACCTGCAAGGACCGGGAGATCATGCGCCATGATCCCCACCTGCTGATCGAAGGCTGTCTGATCGCCTCGTTCTCGATGCAGGCGCACGCCTGCTACATCTATCTGCGTGGCGAGTACGTCCTCGAACGGGAGCGGATGGAGGCTGCGGTCAAGCAGGCCTATGAGGCCAAACTGATCGGCAAGGACAACGTCCACGGCTGGGACTTCGACGTCTACATCCACCACGGGGCAGGGGCCTATATCTGTGGTGAAGAGACCGCCCTGCTGGAAAGTCTGGAAGGCAAGAAGGGCCAGCCGCGCCTGAAGCCGCCGTTCCCGGCCGGCGCCGGCCTCTACGGCTGCCCGACCACGGTGAACAACGTCGAATCCATCGCCGTCGTGGGCACGATCCTGCGTCGCGGGGCCGACTGGTTCGCGGGCTTTGGTCGCGCCAACAACACCGGCACCAAGCTGATGTCGATCAGCGGCCACGTGAACCGCCCGTGCAATATCGAAGAGTCGATGTCGATCCCGCTGCGTCAGCTGCTGGAAGAGCATTGCGGCGGCGTGCGCGGCGGCTGGGGCAATCTGAAGGCCGTCATCCCGGGCGGCGTCTCCGTGCCGCTGATCACGCGCGACATGGCCGAGACGGCGCTGATGGACTTCGATTCCCTGCGTGAAATGCGCTCGGGTCTGGGGACCGCCGCCGTCATCGTCATGGACCAGGACACCGACCTGGTGAAGGCGATCGCCCGCATCAGCTATTTCTACAAGCACGAGAGCTGCGGCCAGTGCACGCCGTGCCGCGAAGGCACCGGCTGGATGTGGCGCGTGCTGGAGCGGATGGCCGTGGGCGAGGCGGATCCGTCCGAGATCGACCTCTTGCTGGACGTCGCCGGTCAGATCGAGGGCCACACCATCTGCGCCCTGGGCGATGCTGCGGCCTGGCCCGTTCAGGGCCTGATCCGGCATTTCCGCCACGAGATCGAGGACCGTATCCAGACCTACCGCAACGCCCGCGCGAACTTCGCCGGCCACGCGATCGCGGCTGAATGATGCGGGCAGCGATCATCATCGCTGGAGGAATGCTGACGCTGGGCTTGGGCCTGAGCGCGTGCAAGCCCGAGCCGTTGGCGACCGAACCCACGCCGTCGGAGCTGATCGCCGGCAGGGTGGCGTCCGATGCTGCGACGACGCCGACCGGCCCGCTGTCGGCCGTCGACCTGCGCCGCGTCTGTCGTTCGGCCCTGGCGGCGGTGCACGGTCAGGAGACCTCGGCCATCGAGATCACCGGGCTGGAAGGCGACGTGGTCAACGCCCAGTGGCGCGCGCCCGTCGACGGCGGCGTGATGAAGGCCCAGTGCCGCACGGACGGTAATCTGGTCACCTGGAAGCCGCTGGAACTGCCTGATCCCGCCGACATCCGCTGGATGAACCAGGCCGGTGATCCGGTGAACACCTTCGCCATCAAGGGCGATGTCGTGACGGTCATCCAGACCTATCCCGACGCAACGATTCAGGCGGAGGACTTCGACGTCCCCGCAACTCAAGAGGCCGTCTGATGCCGATCGCCAAGGTCAACGGCGTGGAAACCGAGTTCGAGCCCGGCATGACCGTGCTCCAGGTCGCCGAGCGCGCCGGACACGAGATTCCGCGTTTCTGCTATCACGAGCGGCTGTCGATCGCCGGCAACTGCCGCATGTGCCTGGTCGAGGTGAAGCCCGGACCGCCCAAGCCCCAGGCTTCGTGCGCCCTGCCGGCCGCTGAGAACCAGGAAATCTTCACCGACACGCCGATGGTCAAGAAGGCGCGCGAAGGGGTGATGGAGTTCCTGCTCATCAACCACCCGCTGGACTGCCCGATCTGCGACCAGGGCGGCGAATGCGATCTTCAGGACCAGTCGGTCGGCTATGGCCGCGACGGCTCGCGCTATGCGGAGAACAAGCGCGCGGTCGAAGAAAAGAACATGGGTCCGACGATCAAGACCTTCATGACGCGGTGCATCCAGTGCACCCGCTGCGTGCGGTTTGTGTCGGAGATCGCCGGCGCGCCGGACATCGGCATGATCAGCCGCGGTGAAGACGCCGAGATCACCACCTATCTGGAAAGCGCGGTCGGCTCGGAATTGTCGGGCAACGTCAACGACCTGTGCCCCGTCGGCGCCCTGACGCACCGCCCGTGGCAGTACCACTATCGTCCGTGGGAACTGAAGAAGACCGAGACCATCGACGTCATGGACGCCCTGGGATCGAACATCCGCGTTGATGCGCGCGGGTCCGAGGTCATGCGCGTGCTGCCGCGCGCCAACGAGGGCGTCAACGAGGAGTGGCTGTCGGACAAGAGCCGCTATGTCGTCGATGGCCTGCAGAAGCGCCGCTTGGACCGGCCCTATGTGCGTGAGAACGGCGCCCTGCGCGTAGCCTCGTGGGACGAGGCCCTGTCGGTCGTCGCGGCGAAACTGAAGGCGGCGCCGGCGGACCGGATCGGCGTCATCGCCGGCGACTTGCAGGACGCGGAATCGATGAAGGCGACGCTGGACCTGTTCCGCGCCCTGGGATCGGCAAACGCCGACTGCCGTCAGGACGGGTCGGTGCTGGGTTACGGCCCACGCGAAAGCTGGCTGTTCAACTCGACCCTGCGTGGCATCGAGAACGCCGACGCCGTGCTGCTGGTCGGCGTCAATCCGCGCACCGAGGCGCCCCTGCTGAACACCCGCCTGCGCAAGATCTGGCTGTCCGGTCAGGCGACCGTTGGCGTGATCGGCGAACAGGCCGACCTGAGCTACGACTACGCCTATCTGGGCGCCGGTTCGAAGACCCTGGCCAAGCTGCCCAAGTCGGCGATGGACTTGCTGACCCAGGCCGAGCGCCCCGCCATCATCGTCGGCGGCGACGCGCTGAGCGGGGAGGGCGGCGCCGCTGTCCTGAACGCCCTCGGCGCCCTGGCCAAGAAGACCGGCGTCATCGCTGACGGCTGGAACGGCTTCAATGTCCTGCACCACGCCGCCAGCCGCGTCGCCGGTCTGGACATGGGCTTCGTGCCTTCGGAAGGCGGCCTGACGGTCGCGCAGATGCTGAAGCCCGATGCGCTCGACGTTCTGTTCCTGCTGGGGGCCGACGAGGTCAACGCCACGGCGTCGAACGCTTTCCGCGTCTATCTGGGCAGCCACGGCGATGCCGGCGCTCACGGCGCTGACGTGATCCTGCCGGGGGCGGCCTATACCGAGAAGGCCGGCCTGTATGTGAACACCGAGGGCCGGGTGCAGATGGCCGAACGGGCCGTCTTCCCCAAGGGCGAGGCCAAGGAAGACTGGGCCATCATCCGCGCCCTGTCGGAACGCGTGGGCCAGACCCTGGGCTATGACACCCTGGATCAGTTGCGCACCAGGCTGATGGGCGACCATCCGACGTTCGGCCGCATCGACGCCCTGCCGACGCCGGTTGCCGGGTTTGATCCGTCGAAGCTGGGCGCCAAGGGCGACCTTGGCGACCGTGTCTTCTCGTCGGCCGTGGCTGACCCCTATCTGAACAACCCGATCGCGCGCGCCAGTGCGACGATGGCCGAGCTCAGCGCCCTGCGCGTCAGCCCGGCTGCGGCCATGGCGGCGGAGTAGACGATGGAATTCTGGACCACACCTCTCGGCTGGACCCTGGCCACCACGGGCGCCGTTCTGCTGGTGACCGTCGGCGTGCTGATCGCCGTGGCCTTCCTGCTGCTGGCCGACCGCAAGATCTGGGCGGGCATCCAGATGCGCAAGGGCCCCAATGTCGTCGGCCCGTTCGGCCTGCTTCAGTCCTTCGCCGACATGATCAAATTCGTGCTGAAGGAAGTCGTCGTTCCGGCGGGCGCCGACAAGGCAGTCTTCCTGCTGGCGCCGATCATCACCGTGATCACGGCCTTCATCACCTGGGCGGTCATTCCGTTCGCGCCGGGCTGGGTCATCTCGGACCTGAACATCGGCATCCTCTATATCCTCGCGATCAGCTCGCTGGGCGTCTACGGCATCATCATGGGTGGCTGGGCTTCGAACTCGAAGTATCCGTTCCTGGGCGCGCTGCGCTCTGCGGCGCAGATGGTGTCCTATGAGGTGTCCATCGGCCTGGTGATCATCACCGTCATCCTGCTGGCCGGGACGATGAACCTGTCGGAGATCGTCAACGCGCAGGAGGGCTGGATCTGGAACTGGTTCGTGTTCGGCGGCGGCGCGGCGACCTGGCCCACCATCGTCATCATGATCCCCATGATGATGGTCTTCTTCATCTCGGCCCTGGCCGAGACCAACCGTCCGCCGTTCGACCTGCCCGAGGCCGAGTCGGAACTGGTGGCCGGCTATCAGGTCGAATATTCGTCGACGCCCTACCTGCTGTTCATGATGGGCGAGTACGTCAACATCATCTTCATGTGCGCGATGATCTCGATCCTGTTCTTCGGGGGCTGGAATCCGGGCTTCCCGATCGACTTCACCGCCGCCTGGCCGCCCTTCCTGGTCAACCTGCTGCTGTTCCTGGTCTTCGCCGCCAAGATCATCTTCTGGTTCGTGATGATCGCCATGGTGAAGGGCTTCGTGCCCCGCTATCGCTATGACCAGCTGATGCGTCTGGGCTGGAAGATATTCCTGCCGACCTCGCTGGTCGCCGTGGTTGCAGTCTCGGCCTGGCGCGTTTTTGCGGTGGGGGCGTGATCCGCATGGCCGCCATCCTCAGCCTGACCGTCGCCGCATCGGCCTGCGCGCCCTATGAGGCCCCTCAGCCCACCTCCTCCTACCAATGGGAGCGCCAGCAGAACGAGATCCGCGGGCGGATGTGTGCGACCATGGAAAAGAGCAGCCCGCGCTATGCGCGTGATTGCGCTGGAGTTTCTCACTGATGTTCAACCGACTTGCCCAGACCGTGAAGGGTGCGTTGCTGATGGATGTCGGCGGAGCCCTGGTGCTGACCTTCCGCGAGATGCTGCGCCCCAAGATGACCGTGAACTATCCGTTCGAGCGCGGTCCGCAATCGCCGCGCTTCCGGGGCGAGCACGCCCTGCGCCGTTACGCCAACGGCGAAGAGCGCTGCATCGCCTGCAAGCTGTGCGAGGCCATATGCCCGGCCCAGGCCATTACCATCGAGGCCGAACCGCGCGCCGACGGCAGCCGCCGCACGACCCGCTACGACATCGACATGGTCAAGTGCATCTATTGCGGCCTGTGCCAGGAGGCCTGTCCCGTCGATGCGATCGTCGAGGGACCGAACTCAGAGTTCGCCACCGAGACGCGCGAAGAACTGTATTTCGACAAGGATCGCCTGCTGGCGAACGGTGACCGCTGGGAGCGGGCCATCGCGAAGAATCTGGAACTCGACGCGCCTTACCGTTAAGGCGCAATCGCTGAACGGCCCTCGATTCCCCGGGATCGCGGCCAAGACTTTGAAGGGGGCGTCGTCCCACCCATGCTGCAAGGCATAGCGTTCTATCTGCTGGCGGTCGTCGCCGTGGTCAGTGGCCTATTGGTCGTGACCGCGCGAAATCCCGTGCACAGCGTCCTGTTCCTGATCCTGACCTTCTTCACGTCGGCGGGCCTGTTCGTCATGCTGGGGGCCGAGTTCCTCGCCATGCTGCTGGTCGTGGTCTACGTCGGCGCCGTCGCGGTGCTGTTCCTGTTCGTCGTCATGATGTTGGACGTCGACTTCGTCAGGCTGCGCGAGGGTTACGCCCGGTATCTGCCGCTGGCGGCCATCGTCGCCCTGGTGCTGCTGATCGAGATGATCGTGATCACCGCGACGGTCGTGACGGGCGGGGCCGCAGCGGATGCGGCCGCACCCCTGGCCGCCACGCCCGACGCCTCGAACATCGAGACCATCGGGCGGGTGCTCTATACGGACTATGTCTACTTCTTCCAGGCGTCGGGGATCGTGCTGCTGATCGCCATGATCGGGGCCATCGTCCTGACCCTGCGTCACAAGCCGGGCGTACGTCGCCAGAAGATCCACGACCAGGTGACCCGCAACGCCAAGACCGCCATCGAGATCAGGAACGTCCAGACGGGCGCCGGGATCTCGACCGAGGAGCTCAACCGATGATCGGCCTGCAGTCCTATCTGGTGGTCGCCGCCATGCTGTTCACCATCGGGGTGTTCGGCATCTTCGTGAACCGCAAGAACGTCATCATCATCCTGATGTCGATCGAGCTGATCCTGCTGGCCGTGAACATCAATTTCGTCGCCTTCTCGGCCTATTTGCACGACGTGCAGGGGCAGATCATGGCCATGTTCGTCCTGACGGTCGCCGCCGCCGAGGCTGCAATCGGCCTTGCCATCCTGGTGACCTTCTTCCGTAACCGCGGCGACATCGCCGTGGACGACGCTTCCATGATGAAGGGCTGATCGTGAATATCGAACTGCTCGTCACCCTGGGCGTCTTCGCCCCGCTGCTCGGCGCCGCGATCGCCGGCTTCTTCGGCCGCCGCATCGGCGACATCCCTTCGCAGGTCGTCACGACCGGGCTGCTGTTCTTCTCATGCGTCGCGTCCTGGATCGTGTTCGGGTCGTGGACCTGGGGCCATATGGAGGCCTTCACGGTCGAACTGGCGCCCTTCATCACCGTGGGCGACTTCCAGTCGGTCTGGTCGATCCGCGTAGACGCCCTGTCGGCGACCATGCTGATCGTGGTGACGACGGTGTCCTCGCTCGTTCACCTGTATTCCTGGGGCTATATGTCCGAGGACGACAGCCGCCCGCGCTTCTTCGCCTATCTGTCGCTGTTCACCTTCATGATGCTGGCGCTCGTCACCGCCGCCGACTTCATGCAGATGTTCTTCGGCTGGGAAGGCGTGGGCCTGGCCTCCTATCTGCTGATCGGTTTCTGGTACAAGAAGCCCACGGCCAGCGCCGCCGCCATCAAGGCCTTCGTCGTCAACCGCGTGGGCGACTTCGGCTTCATGCTGGGCATCATGACGGTGTTCTGGATGTTCGGCACGATCCAGTTCGCCGAACTGTTCCCCCTGATCGCGTCCAAGGCCAACACGACCTGGCATTTCATCGGCCGCGACTGGTCGGCGCTGGATCTGGCCGGGGTGCTGCTGTTCATCGGCGCGATGGGCAAGTCGGCGCAGTTCTTCCTGCACACCTGGCTGCCCGACGCCATGGAAGGCCCCACGCCCGTGTCGGCCCTGATCCACGCGGCGACCATGGTCACCGCCGGCGTCTACATGGTCTGCCTGCTGAGCCCGATCTACGAATACGCGCCGACCGCCTCGCTGATGATCGCCATCACCGGCGCCATCACGGCCCTGTTCGCCGCGACCGTCGGTCTGATGCAGAACGATATCAAGCGGGTCATCGCCTATTCGACCTGTTCGCAGCTGGGCTACATGTTCTTCGCCGCCGGCGTGGGCGCCTATCAGGCCGCCATGTTCCACCTGTTCACCCACGCCTTCTTCAAGGCCCTGCTGTTCCTGGGCGCCGGTTCGGTGATCCACGGCATGCACCACGAGCAGGACATGCGGAAGATGGGCGGACTTTGGAAGCTGCTGCCGGTCACCTATGCGGTGATGACCATCGGCACGATCGCCATCACCGGCCTGGGCATCCCAGGCGTCGGCGGTTTCGCAGGCTTCTATTCCAAGGATTCGATCATCGAGAGCGCCTTCGCGTCGGCCTCGAGCGGTCATTCGCCGGCCGGCTATTTCGCCTTCTTCATCGGCATCCTGGCGGCGGGTCTGACGGCCTACTATTCGTGGCGTCTGGTGTTCATGACCTTCCACAACAAGCCTGTGTGGAAAGACGCGCACGCCGAAGATCATGGGCATGACGACCATGCCTCGCACGCCCAGATCGAGACCCATTCCGAGCCGATCGGCGACGGTCATCACGACGATGCGCACGACGACCACGGCCATCATGGTCCGCTGAAGCCGCACGAGAGCCCGTGGGTGATGCTGGTTCCGCTGCTGGTCCTGTCGATCGGTGCGGTGGCTGCGGGTATCGTCTTCGCCCCGCACTTCATCGGTCATCATGAAGCCGAGTTCTGGCGTGGAGCCATCTTCTCCGGCGCGCACAACCACGTCCTGCACGACAGCCATTCGGTGCCCTTGTGGGTCAAGTGGTCGCCGCTGGTCCTGACGCTGATCGGCACCTTTGTCGCCTGGTGGATCTATGTGGTGCGCGAGGGCTGGGCGCGGCAGCTGGCGGATCGCCAGACGCCCGTCTGGGCCTTCCTCTACAACAAGTGGTATTTCGACGAGTTGTATGACGCGACCTTCGTCAAGGGCACGAAAGCCCTGGGCGACCTGTTCTGGAAGGTCGGGGACGTGAAGATCATCGACGGTCTGGGCCCCAACGGCGCCGCCTGGGCGTCGGTGAAGTCGGCCGGTTGGCTGTCACGGTTCCAGTCCGGCTATGTCTATTATTATGCGTTCGTGATGCTGGTCGGCGTCGCCGGCTTCCTCGCCTTCGTCCTCTATGCGTTCGGAGCATGACTGTGCCCGCAATCCTGAGCATCGTCACATTCCTCCCGCTGGTCGGCGCCGCCGTCCTGCTGGGCGCACGGTTCCTGTCCAAGACGGCGGATGAGGCGGCCCCGGCCGCGCGCTGGATCGCCCTGGCCACGACCCTTCTGACCCTGGCCGTCTCGGTCGTTCTGGTCATGGGCTTCGATCCGTCGAACGCGGGCTATCAGTTCGTCGAGTTCCATTCCTGGTTCGCGGGCGCCGCCTATCACCTGGGCGTCGACGGGATCTCGATCCTGTTCGTGCTGCTGACGGCCTTCCTGCTGCCGATCTGCATCCTGTCCAGCTGGAAGTCGATCGAGACGCGCGTCGCCGAATACATGATCGCCTTCCTGGTGCTGGAGACGCTGGTCATCGGGGTGTTCACGTCGCTGGACCTGTTCCTCTTCTACATCTTCTTCGAAGGCACCCTGGTGCCGATGTTCCTGATCATCGGCATCTGGGGTGGTGCGAACCGCATCTACGCATCCTACAAGTTCTTCCTCTACACCCTGCTCGGGTCCGTCCTGATGCTGCTGGCCATGCTGTGGATGGCCCACGAAGCGGGCACCACCAGCATCCCCGAGCTGAAGGCCTTCGCGTTCGAGCCCCGCTATCAGCCACTGCTGTGGCTGGCCTTCTTCGCCTCGTTCGCGGTGAAGATGCCGATGTGGCCGGTCCATACTTGGCTCCCCGACGCCCACGTTCAGGCGCCGACGGCCGGTTCGGTCATCCTGGCCGGCATCCTGCTGAAGCTGGGCGGTTACGGCTTCATCCTGTTCAACGTGCCGATGTTCCCCATCGCGTCGCAGATGTTCCAGCCCCTGGTCTTCACCCTGTCGGTGATCGCCGTGGTCTATACGTCGCTGGTCGCCTTCCGGCAGACGGACATCAAGAAGCTGATCGCCTATTCGTCGGTGGCCCACATGGGCTTCGTGACCATGGGTATCTTCGCGGGCAACGCCCAGGGCATGCAGGGCGCCGTATTCCAGATGCTGAGCCACGGCCTGATCTCTGGCGCGCTCTTCCTCTGCGTCGGGGTGGTCTATGACCGGATGCACACCCGTGAGATCTCGGCCTATGGCGGGCTGACGGCGCGGATGCCCTGGTATGCAGCCATCTTCCTGATGTTCACCATGGCCAACGTCGGCCTGCCGGGCACCTCGGGCTTCATCGGCGAGATCCTGACCATGACGGGCGTCTATCAGGCCTCGACCTGGACGGCCTTCGTCGCCGCCACGGGCGTGATCCTGTCGGCTGTTTATGCCCTGAACCTGTACCGGAACGTCATGTTCGGCGAGATCACCAACCCGGCGCTGAAGACCATCGCGGACATCGACCGGCGCGAGCTGGCGCTGTTCGTGCCCCTGATCGTCGGCACCATCTGGCTGGGGGTCCAGCCCGACCTGGTGCTGAACTACACCGCCGCCTCCGTGGACGCCGTCGTTGGCGCCTACAACGCCGCGATTGGCGGGTGAGACCCTGATGCCTGATCTGTCCTCTGCTCTTCATCTGGCCGCTCCCGAGCTGACCCTCGCCATCGGGGCCCTGGTCCTGCTGGTCGTCGGCGCCTTCGCGGGCGCCCGCTCGGCCTGGGCCGTCTCCATCGCCTCGGTCGCCCTGTTGATCGCCGCCACGGCCGTCGCCGTCACCGGCCCGCTGGGCCAGGCGTTCAACGGCGCCTATGTCGCCGACCCGCTGGCCGTCTATGGCAAGGTGGTCATCTATCTGGCCTCGGCCGTGGCCATCGTGCTGGGCGCAGGCTGGATGAGCCGCACGCGCATCGCCCAGTTCGAATATCCGATCCTGATCGTGCTGGCCGCCGTGGGCATGAGCATGATGGCGTCTTCGGGCGACCTGATCTCGCTTTACGTCGGGATCGAGCTGCACTCCCTGGCCCTCTATGTCCTGGCCGCCTTCCACCGCGACAACCTGAAGGCTTCGGAAGCGGGCCTGAAGTATTTCGTCCTCGGCGCCCTGTCGTCGGGCTTGCTGCTGTACGGCGCCAGCCTGATCTATGGCTTCACCGGCTCGATGCGGTTCGAGGACATCGCCGCCGTCGCATCCCAAGGTGACGTAGGCCCCGGCCTGATCTTCGGCCTGGTCTTCCTGGTCTGCGGTCTGGCGTTCAAGGTCTCGGCCGCGCCCTTCCACATGTGGACGCCGGACGTTTACGAAGGCGCGCCGACTCCGGTCGTGGCCCTGTTCGCCACGGCGCCCAAGATCGCGGCCATGGTGCTGATCATCCGCACCCTGGACGGGGCCTTCGGCGGCATCCACGACCAGTGGGCGCAGGTCCTGGTGCTGATCTCGCTGATCTCGTTCGCCGTCGGGGCCTTCGCCGGTCTGGCGCAGAAGGATCTGCAACGTCTGCTGGCCTATTCGTCGATCATCAACATCGGCTATGCCCTGCTGGGCGTGACGGCGGGGACGGCCATCGGCATCCAGGCCACGCTGATGTTCATGACCCTGTATGTCATCGACCAGTTCGGCTTCTTCGCCCTGCTGCTCAGCCTGTCCAAGGGCGGCAAGCCGATCCGTCGCATCGCCGATCTGGCCGGTCTGAAGCGGGACCGTCCGGTCACGGCCATCGCCATCACCGTGCTGTCGCTGTCGCTGCTGGGCATGCCGCCGTTCGCGGGCTTCTGGGCCAAGTTCTACGTCTTCGGCGCGGCTGCCGAGGCCGGTTACTGGATGGTCGGCGCCGCTGGTCTGGTGGCCTCGGTCGTGTCCGCCTTCTACTATCTGCGGATCATCAAGCTGATGTGGTTCGATGCGCCGTTGGACGATGTGAAGACCGATGCGGCCCCGTTCGAGGCCAAGTGGATCGCCTTCGCCTGCGCCGCCTTCTCCTTCCCGCTGGTCATCGTCGGTCTGACCTGGCTGGAGCCTTTGACGCGCGCCGCCGCCGCCGGCTTCGGAGCCCGGTAGGGCGGTGGACGCCGCCTCCATACTGCTGCTCGAACAGACGGATTCCACCAACGCCGAGGCCCGACGCCGGGCAGAGGCAGGCGAGACCGGCCCCCTGTGGATCGTCGCCCGGCATCAGAGTGCGGGTCGCGGGCGTCGGGGTCGCGAATGGGTCAGCGAGACGGGCAACCTGTACGCCACGCTTCTGACCACCACGACACGCGCCCCCGCCGAGGCGGCCCAGATCACCTTCGTCGCCGCTCTGGCGGTCGCGGACCTGCTGGACACCTTCGTGCCGCCGCCCCTGGTGACGATCAAATGGCCCAATGACGTGATGATCGAGGCCGAAAAGGCGTCGGGCATCCTGGTCGAGTCCGGTCCACACGAGGCTGGCGGCCTGTGGCTGGCGGTCGGCATCGGGGTGAACCTGGCCCAGGCGCCCTCGGGCACGGAGCGGCCGGCGACGGCCATGGGCGCGCACCTGAAGGGCGACGTCCTGTACGCCCCGCCGATCGAGGCCGCCGCCGAGATCCTGGCCGAGGCCTTCGCCGTCTGGACCCAGCGCTGGGACAGCCTCGGGTTCCAGCCCATTCTCGACGCCTGGATCGCCCGCATCCGGGGGTTGGACGGCCCCTGCACGGCGCGGCTGGGCCACGAGACCCTGACCGGCATGGCCGAAGGTGTCGAGGCGGACGGCGCCCTGCGGCTTAGGCTGGCGGACGGTTCGCTGCGGCTGATCTCGGCCGGCGACGTCTTCTTCGGGAAACCTGAGTGATGCTGCTGGCCATCGAACAAGGCAACACCAACACACTGTTCGCCGTCCACGACGGCAAGGAGTGGATCGCCCAGTGGCGCACGGCCACCGAGGCCAACCGGACCGCCGACGAATACGCCGTCTGGCTGACCCAGTTGCTGCACATGAACGGCCTGGCCTTGGCCAACCTGAGCGGCTGCATCATCTCCAGCGTCGTGCCGCAGTCGATCTTCAACCTGCGCAACCTGGTGCGGCGCTACATGAACGTCGAGCCCCTGGTGATCGGCGAGGACGCCAAACTCGGCATCGAGGTGCGGATCGCCAAGCCGACCGAGGCGGGGGCCGACCGGCTGGTGAACGCCATCGGGGCGCATCTGGTCTATCCGGGCGACCTGCTCTTGATCGACAGCGGCACCGCCACCACCTTCGACATCGTGGCCGCAGACGGCGCGTTCGAGGGCGGGTTGATCGCCCCCGGTATCAACCTGTCGCTCCAGGCCCTGCACGAGGCCGCCGCAAAATTGCCCCGCATCGCCATCCAGAAGCCCGATCGCGTGATCGGCAAGGACACGGTGGCGGCGATGCAGTCCGGGGTCTTCTGGGGCTATATCGCCCTGATTGAAGGCCTGGTGGATCGCATCAAGACCGAGTGGGGCAAGCCCATGACGGTCGTCGGCACGGGCGGCGTCGCCTCCCTGTTCGAGGGCGCCACGACAAGTATTGACCGGTTCGATCCGGACCTGACCATCCGCGGCCTGCTGGAAATCTGGCGCCGCAATACCGATACGAAAGACTGAATGAAAAAGAATCCAAACGACGAACTCGTCTTCCTGCCGCTGGGCGGCTCGGGCGAGGTCGGAATGAACCTCAACGTCTACGGCTATGGGCCGGAGGCCCGCCGCGAGTGGCTGGTCGTCGACGTGGGCGTGACTTTCGGCGATCCCTCGACGCCCGGCATCGACGTGATCGTGCCCGATCCGGCCTTCCTGGAAGGCGAGACGATCCGCGGCATCGTCCTGACCCACGCGCACGAGGACCATATCGGCGCCCTGGGCTGGATCTGGTCGCGCATGAAGGCGCCGCTCTACGCCACGCCCTTCACCGCCTTCCTGATCCGCGAGAAGCTGCGCGAGGCGGGCATTCTGGATCAGGTGACGATCCACGAAGTGCCGCTGGGCGGGACGTTCAAGCTGGGCGCCTTCGAGGTGACCATGGTCACCATGACCCACTCGATCGCCGAGCCGAACGGCCTGGCCATCAAGACGCCGCTGGGTACGGTGCTGCACACCGGCGACTGGAAGATCGACGACGGCCCGGTGATCGGCCAGAAGACCGACAGCGACAAGCTGACGCAACTCGGTGACGAGGGCGTGCTGGCCATGGTCTGCGATTCCACCAACGTCTTCGTTGAGGGCTCGGCCGGGTCGGAATCCGGCGTGGCTGCGGAACTGGACAAGCTGATCGGCAGCCTGAAGAAGGGCCGGATCGCGGTAGGCTGTTTCGCCTCCAACGTCGCCCGGATGGACAGCGTCATCCGCGCCGCCGAACGGGCAGGGCGCCGCGTCTTCCTGGCCGGGCGGTCGATGAACCGCATCACCGCCGCCGCCAAGCACGTCGGCCTGCTGCAGAACGTGCGCAAATTCCTGTCGGACGAAGAGGCCCGCGTCTGGCCCGCCGACGAGATTCTGTACCTGTGCACCGGCAGCCAGGGCGAGGCCAATGCGGCCCTGTCGCGCGTCTCGACCGGCACCCACCCGACGGTGAAGCTGAGCCAGGGCGATCACTGCATCTTCTCGTCGCGGGTCATTCCCGGCAACGAACTGTCGATCGGTCGCCTGCAGGACCGGCTGGCTGACCGGGGCGTGCGCCTCTACACCGAGAAGGATCATCCCGGCATCCACGTGTCGGGCCACCCCTGCCGCGACGAACTGCGCCAGATGTACGCCTGGGTCCGACCGCAGATCGCGGTGCCGACCCACGGCATGCGCCGCCACCTGGTCGAGCACGCCCTGCTGGCCCAGGAGGTCGGCGTCAAGCAGACCGTCACGCCGCGCAACGGCGACATGGTGCGCCTGGCGCCCGGCCTGCCGACCATCATCGACGAGGTGCCCAATGGTCGCCTGTTCGTCGATGGCGGCCTGTTGACCTCCGAACAGGGCGAGGCCCTGCGCGAGCGGCGTCACGCCTCGACCAATGGCGTCCTGGTCGTGGCCTTCGCCATGGACGGACGCGGCAAGATCGCCTCGGACATCGACATCCGCGCCATCGGCATGCCGGGCGACGACGAGAACCCCCTGGGCGATGCGCTGGACGATCTGGCCGAGCGTGTCGAACAAGTCGTCGGCAGTCTGAAGAACGAGCAGCGCTTTGACGACGGGGCGGTCGAACAGGCCGTGGCGCGGGTGCTGAAAAAGGCTTCGCAGCAGATCTGGGACCGTCGTCCCATCGTCGAGACGGTTGTCCTGCGTCTGTGATAGGTAGGGCGGGAACGGAGACGGCATCATGCGTTCGATCCTGATCGCGACGGCGGCCGTCCTGAGCCTGTCTGTCCTGGGCCTTTCGGCCTGTGACGCGGGCCGGGATCAGGAAGACGTCATGACGCCGTCCGGCGCGCCTGCGCCCCTGGCGGGACCGGACACGATCCCGCCAACGCCCGCCGGGGATTTCCAGACCGGACAGGCGGTGATCGCCGCCCTCTACGCCCTGCCGTCCATCCCGACCGATCCCGCCGCCGTCCGCCGCTTCTTCCCCGAGGAGTTCCTGCCCGGCCTCACCCCGCCCGCGGGCGAAGTCGGCATGATCGGCTTTGACTACCGCATCAGCGGCCAGGACGGCGCCGCTGACGGCCTTAGGGTCGAGGAGATGGCGGGCGGGCCGACCGGCAGCCTGCTGATCAGCCATTTCACCAATCTGGGCGTGGCCAAGGACATCACCTGGGTCGTCTGTCGCCAGCCGACCGGCGCTTTGCGGATCGTCGATGCGCGGTTCCCCGGCGCGGGTGACCAACGCCCCTGGACGCTCCGAGACCTGCTCGACCTGCCCAAGCGTGGAGACGCATGCTGATGCCTATCGGTCCCCTGACGATGTTCGCCATCTATGTCATCTGCTGGTGGACGGTGCTGTTCGGCGTGCTGCCCTTAGGCATGGCGCAGGAAGACCAGACACCGCCCAAGGACGGCGCCCAATGGGGCGCACCGGTCAATCCCAATCTGAAGAAGAAATTCCTCACCACGACCTGGGTCGCGGCCCTCGTCTGGGCGTTCGCCATGGTGCTGATCTACACGGGCTGGCTGCCGCTGCCGAACATCGGCCGGGGTTGAGCCGCGCCTGCGGGGCGAACACCGCGCGTTCTGCCTAGCTTTCGCCCCCGATGACCCGCTAAAGCCGTGTCTTGTCTTTGCCTTGAGAGTCACGCCATGCGCCTGTCGCGCTATTTCATGCCCATCCTGAAGGAAGCCCCTTCGGACGCCCAGATCGTCTCGCACAAGCTGATGCTGCGCGCCGGGATGATCAAGCAGGAGGCCGCCGGCATCTATGCCTGGCTGCCGCTGGGCCTGCGGGTGCTGAAGCGCATCGAGCAGATCGTGCGCGAGGAACAGGAGCGGGCAGGGGCGGTCGAGCTGCTGATGCCGACCCTGCAACTGGCCGACCTGTGGCGGGAATCGGGGCGTTACGACGCCTATGGTCCCGAGATGCTGCGCATCACCGACCGGCATGAGCGCGAACTGCTGTACGGGCCCACGAACGAGGAGATGGTCACCGACATCTTCCGCAGCTTCGTGAAGTCCTACAAGGCCCTGCCGCTGAACCTGTTTCACATCCAGTGGAAATTCCGCGACGAGCGCCGTCCCCGTTTCGGCGTGATGCGCGGGCGCGAGTTCCTGATGAAGGACGCCTATTCGTTCGACATCGACGAAGCCGCCGCCCGTACGGCCTATAACCGCATGTTCGCCGCCTATCTGAACACCTTCGCCCGGCTGGGACTGAAGGCCGTGCCGATGCGCGCCGACACCGGCCCCATCGGCGGCGACCTGAGCCACGAGTTCATTGTCCTGGCCGAGACCGGTGAGAGCGAGGTCTTCTGCGACAAGAAGCTGGTCGAGATGGCCGCTCCGGGCCACGACCTGAGCGCCGAGGCGCTGCAAGGCGTGTTCGACCAACGTACGGCCCTGTACGCCGCGACCGAGGAAATGCACGACGCCGCCCAGTTCGAGACCCAGACCGCCGAGGCCGACCGCCTGTCGGCGCGCGGCATCGAAGTCGGCCACATCTTCTACTTCGGCACCAAGTATTCGCTGGCGATGAAGGCCAATGTCGCTGGTCCGGACGGCAAGGACACGCCGGTCCACATGGGCAGCTATGGCGTCGGCGTGTCGCGTCTGCTGGGTGCGATCATCGAGGCCAGCCACGACGATGCGGGCATCATCTGGCCGGACGCCGTGGCGCCCTTCGACGTGGTGGTCATCAACCTGCGCGCCAGCGACGAGGCGGTCTCGGCCGCCTGCGAGGACGCGGTCAAGCAGCTGGAAGCCGGCGGCAAGGACGTCCTGTATGACGACACCGACGAGCGCCCGGGCGGCAAGTTCGCCACCGCCGACCTGATCGGGGTGCCGTGGCAACTGACCATCGGTCCCAAGGGATTGGCTGACGGCGTGGTCGAGCTGAAACGCCGCGCCACGGGCGAGAAACAGACTGTGCCCCTGGCCCAGGCGCTGGAGATCATCGGTTGAGCGACGCCCCTCTTTCCGGGCTGGGGGCCGCCAAGCCCATGAAGCCCGCCGGCGCCTTTTCCAGCTGGGAGATCGGCCTGGCGCTCCGCTACCTGCGCGCCAAGCGTAAAGAGGGCGGGGTCGCCCTGATCGCCATCATCAGCTTCGTCGGCATCGCCCTAGCGGTCGCTGTTCTGATCAGCGTGATGAGCATCATGGCCGGGTTCCGTTCGGAACTGCTGGGTCGGATGCTCAGCTTCAACGGCCATATGTATGTGCAGGGGCAGGTCCTGACTTCGCCAGATCGCGACGCCGCCGTGGCCCGGCTTCGGGCCGTGCCGGGGGTGGTCAGCGTCAGTCCCCTGATCGAGACCCAGGCCCTGATCCGCGCCAACGGCGTAACCACCGGCGCCATGGTGCGCGGCCTGCGCCCGCAGGACCTGGGGACCATGTCCTATGTCGCGTCCAGCCTGTCGGTACAGGCCAAGGCCAGCTTCGGCCAGGGCGCATACGGCGGTGACCGGGTTCTGGTCGGCCAGGCGCTTATGGACCAGATGGGCCTGAGGGTCGGGGATCCGATCCAGGTCTATTCGCCCACGGGCGCCGACAGCGCCTTTGGGAATCTGGGCGGGCTGGAAAAGACCTATTTCGTCGGCGGCGCCTATTCCTCAGGTACGGCCGATTTCGACCGCGCCTTCATCTTCATGCCGCTGGAACAGGCCCAGTTGTTCTTCGGCAAGGAAGGCGTCTGGGACGTGATCGAGATGAAGGTCGCAGAGCCGGATCAGGTGCAGAAATACCTGGCCCCCGTCCGCGACGCGGTCGGCGCCGGCGCCCTGGTCACCGACTGGCGCGAGCGCCTGGCCGCCTTCTGGGGCGCGCTGAAGGTCGAGCGGGTGGCCATGAGCATCATCCTGGGCCTGGTCGTGGCCATCGCCGCCATGAATATCATCTCCGGCATCGTCATGCTGGTGAAGAACAAGGGGCGCGACATCGCCATTCTGAGGACCATCGGGGCCAGCCCGTCGTCCATCCTGCGGGTCTTCTTCATGGCCGGCGCCACCATCGGCGTGGCGGGGACGCTGGCGGGGCTGATCATCGGCCTGCTGTTCTGCCTGAACATCGGGTCGATCCAGCACTTCCTGGAAGCCCTGCTGGGCGTCCAGCTGTTCAACGCCGACGTCTATATGCTGGACGCCATTCCGGCCCTGGTCGACCCGGTCGACGTCTTCTGGGTCGCCGTCTGGTCGCTGGTGATGAGCTGCGCGGCCAGCTTCCCGCCGTCGTGGAATGCGTCGCGCATCGATCCGGTCGAGGCCCTGCGCTATGAGTAGTCCTGTCCTTTCCCTGCGCGGCATCACCCGCACCTACAAGACCGGTCGGGGCGACCTGACGGTGCTGAAGGGCGTCGATCTGGATGTGAATCCCGGCGAGATCGTCGGCCTGATCGGGCCGTCCGGCTCGGGCAAGTCGTCTCTGCTGCACGCCGCCGGTCTGCTGGAACGCCCCACCTCCGGTACGGTCATCATCGACGGCGAGGACGTGGGCCAACTGGACGAGCGGGCGCGCACGCGGATCCGCCTGAGCCGGATCGGCTTCGTCTATCAGTTCCACCACCTGCTGCCCGAGTTCGACGCCCGCGACAACGTCGCCCTGCCGATCCGCATCGCCGGTCACAAGGAGGCCGAGGCGCGGCGGATGGCGGAGGAGTCGCTCGCCGCCCTGGGGCTGGCCGAACGTGTCCTGCACCAGCCGGCCCAGATGTCGGGTGGCGAACAGCAGCGCGTCGCTTTGGCCCGCGCCCTGGCCAACAAGCCGCGCCTGCTGCTGGCCGACGAGCCGACCGGCAATCTGGACCCCGCTACCAGCCAGACGGTGTTCGAGGCCCTGCATGACCTGGTCAAGAACACTGGCGTCGCCGCCCTGATCGCCACCCACAACATGGAGCTGGCCGGGCATATGGACCGCGTCTTCGCCCTGAAGGACGGTCATCTGGAAGAACGTCCGGCCGAGAGCCAGGCCTACTGATTGGGCGCCGCCGTCGTCTCGGAACGCTTGGCGGAACCCGCGATTTCGGCCAGTCTGGCGAACCGTGAATCGAGAGCGTGACTGATGGCTGAACCGAGAAACCGCTACTCGACCGTCTCCCTGGTCTTGCACTGGGGCATCGCCGCCCTGGTGCTGGGCCAGATCATTCTGATCACCGCCGCCGAGGCCGAAGGCTCCAATCGCGGCCTGTGGATGATGCTGCACAAGTCGGGCGGGATGGCGATTCTGACCCTGACCCTGGCGCGCATCGGCTGGCGTATCGCCAACCCGGCCATCGCCCTGCCATCCGCCCTGCCGAAGTGGCAGAAGGTCTTCGCGCGCACGACCCATGTGCTGTTCTACGTCGTCCTGCTAGGGCTGCCTTTGACGGGGTGGCTGGCCGGATCGGCCATGCAGCGCGGGTTCGAATTCTATGGCCTGTTCGACTTCCCCCTGCTGCCGGTCAGCGGCGGACGCGAGACGGCGCGGGCCTTGATGACGGTCCACACCAGCCTGCCCAAGCTTTTGTATGTGCTGCTCTTCCTGCACGTCGCCGGCGCGCTGAAGCACCAGTTCATCGATCGCGACAACGTCCTGCACCGGATGATTCCCCTGATCCCGCGTCGGCCCTGAGCTGATGGCCAGGCGGCTTGCCCGGCGAATTGTGTTCGGCGGCCTTGCAGGCCTGATCCTTTGCGCCGCCGGCCCTGCCGGGAGGGGGCGGGATGCTGAGCGCTGGGCGGTCGTCCGCGAAAGCTCCAGCATCACCATGTCCGTGCGCGCGTTTGGGGCCACCCAGGCGGGTCGGTTCGGCGACTGGTCGAGCGACATCCGCTTCGATCCCGAGCGGCCTGAGCAGGCGAGGGTGACCATCGGCGTGCGAGCGTCATCCCTGCGCATGGATCAGGCGGCCCTGACGCGCCGGGCGACGGGGCCGGCGTTTCTGGATACGGCGGCCCATCCCGAGATCCGTTTCCAGCTCCGTTCGCTGGAGCCCCTGGGGCCGGAGCGCTTCACCGCCCGCGCCGACGTGACGGTAAAGGGGCGGACCGGGCCGGTCGTCTTTCCCGTGACCTTGCGCGTCCGGGGCGACACAGCGCAGATGACCGGCGGCTTCTCGCTGGATCGCGCAGCCTATGACATCGGAACGAGTGGACCGGGGAACGGGATGATCGCCAGACAGGTGCGGGTGGACGTGTCCCTGGCCACGCGTCGCTCGTGAAGAGTACGGTCGAAGACGCCGCAGGGGCGCTCAAGGCGGGCGGGCTGATCCTGCTGCCGACCGAGACCGTCTATGGGTTGGGCGCCGACGCCTCCAACGCCCAGGCGGTCGCCGCCATCTTCGAAGCCAAGGGTAGGCCGCGCTTCAATCCCCTGATCGCCCATGTCGCCGATGCGGTGGCGGCCGAGGCCATCGCCCTGTTCAATCCGGCGGCGCGAGCCCTGGCCGAGGCCTTCTGGCCCGGGCCCCTGACCATCGTCGCGCCGGTCCGTGAACGCGCCCGCGTCTGCGATCTGGCGCGGGCGGGGCTGGACAGTGTTGCGGTGCGGGTTCCCGGCCATGCCAAGGCACGAGCCGTGATTGCGGCCTTTGGCGGCGCCGTCGTCGCGCCTTCGGCCAACCGATCCGGGCGGCCCAGTCCGACCACCTTCGCCGATGCGGTGGAGGAGACCGGCTTTGCCGTCCAGGCCGCCGTCGACGGCGGCGCTTGCGCCGTGGGGGTCGAAAGCACGGTGGTCTCGGTGCTGGACGGCGGCCTTGCTCTGTTGCGTCCGGGCGCCGTGACCCGCGCCGAGATCGAGGCCCTTATTGGGCCGCTGAACGACCGGCCGGACGACGGCCATCGCTCGCCCGGCCGCCTGACCACCCATTATGCCCCCGACGCTCCGGTACGGATCGAGGCGGAGGCGGCGCGTGACGGCGAGATCCTGCTGGGGTTCGGCGCAGGCATTGGCGATCCGCGCTGGAGCCTGAGCCCGACCGGCGACCTGCGCGAGGCGGCGGCCAACCTGTTCCGGATGCTGCGCGAGGCGGACCGCACCCGCCCCGTCGGCATCGCCGTCGCGCCGATCCCGCCGGTCGGGCTGGGCGAGGCGATCAACGACCGGCTGCAACGCGCGGCCGGGTTTGTGGGCTAGGGAAATACATTTGATGCGCGCCATAGTCACTCTTGTGATCGCGGTCATGGCCGGGTCGGCCTGCGCCGAAACACGCGCCTCCGACGTGGAGGGACGCTGGCAGGCGGCTGTCGCCGGCGGTTTCGACTACCAGTTGGGCGGAGCCTATCCGCCGCCGCCGGGCGTGACCGTCATCGTTCGGGACCGCAAGGCGGCGCCTGTGCCGGGGGTCTTTTCGATCTGCTACGTCAACGGTTTCCAGACCCAGCCCGGCGAGGCCGACGAATGGCTGAAGCGGCATCCCGACCTGGTGCTGCGCGACGCCGCGGGTCAGCCGGTCGCCGATCCCAACTGGCCGGACGAGATGCTGCTGGACACCCGGACCGAGGCCCGACGCCAGGCCCTGGCGGACATCGTCGGCGGCTGGATCGACGGCTGCGCCGATGCGGGCTTCGATGCAGTAGAGTTCGACAATCTGGACACCTGGACGCGTGCCGAAGGGCTGACCATGCAGGACAATCTGGCGCTGGCCACGCTTCTGATTCAGCGCAGCCATGCGCGCGGACTGTGGGCGGCCCAGAAGAATGCGCTGGACCTGGGCCAGGGGGCTCTGGATGCGGGCTTCGATTTCGTCATCAGCGAGGAATGCGCCGTGTGGGGGGAATGCGAAGGCTACGGGCGTCTCTATGGCAACCGCCACATCGACATCGAATATGTCGACGACCTCGATAGCGCGGCGTTCCTAGCTCAGTGCGGCGGCCCGCTGCCGCATCTGACGGTGCTTCGGGACCGAGGCCTCGCATCCTCTGGGTCGCCGGACTATAGCCGCACCGTCTGCCCGACCTGAAGGCTCGATGCCTAGGGGCGGGTCTTGATTTCCCAGTCCAGCAGCCAGCGGCCGGGACCTTCGCGCTTCAACTCGGTGATGGATGCGGTCACCGCCCGATCGAACCCGTCCAGCACCACGCTGCGGCCGCTGACCGAGGCAACGGTGGCGTTGGTCTGCCAGAAGGGTCCGGCGCCCCGCCCCATCGAAAAGCGGATGTGAACGGTGTCGTTGGGTTGCGGCATGGGCGGCTCCTTGGGAGGGCCGGCGATGTGCGCCTCTGTCCGGTGCGCGTCAATGCCTCAGGCGATGTCACCCCAGGCGCGCGTGCAGGTCGACGCTGGATCGTTGTCCCACGTCGGCGAAACAGGTCGTCAGCCATTCGTCCGCCGCCTGTCGGCCCCGCGACTTCAGGTCGTTGAGGAAGGTCCATTCGGTGTTGAATTTTGAGCCCAGCGACAGATCGCCCTGCCAATTGTCCGCCTCGATGGCGTGCAGCAGGACGTGACGATAGTTCTGGCGGGCGTCGGGCGTCAGGCGGCCTTTTTCGATCAGGTCCTGAACGAAAGCGATGGCGCGCAGTTCGGCGACGAGGGGCGCGTTGAAAACCACCTCGTTCAGCCTGTCCATGATGTCGCCGGCGGACTTGGGCGTGTCCTCACGCTCGAAGGCGTTGAGCGTGATGAGCAGGACATCGTCCGGCGTGTCCTCGTAGAACAGGGGCCACAAAGGCGGATTGGCCAGATAGCCGCCGTCCCAGTAGGGCTCGCCGTCGATCTCCACGGCCTGGAACAGGTGGGGCAGACAGGCCGAGGCAAGCAGGACCTGATCGGTGATCTCGGCATTGGCGAAGACCCGCGAGCGGGCGTGGCGGACGGCGGTGGCGGCGATATGCAGCTTCACATCCGAGCCCCGAACCGCATCGAAGTCGATCGAGGCGTCCAGAACCCGTTTCACCGGATTCAGGTTAAGGGGATTGAATTCGTATGGGCTCATCGACATCGCCAGCGTCTCGCCCGCGCGCCACATGGCCGTGCCCTTGAGCCAGTCCGGCGTCAGGGCGCTGGACCAGATGGAGGTGTCGCCAAAGACGTTCTTGCCGCCCGACTGGTTGGTCTCGCGCCACAGCTTGTCGAGCGCCGCCCTCGCGCCGTCGTCACCGCCGGTGGCCAGACCCGAGACCAGAGCGGCGCCGTTCATGGCCCCGGCCGAGGCCGCCGTCACCGCGCGGATATCGAGCCTGCCGTCTTCCAGCAGCCGGTCCAGCACGCCCCACTGAAAGGCGCCGTGAGCCCCGCCGCCCTGTAGGGCGAGGCAGATCTTGCGGCGACCGTCGGTCGGCGTCTTGTCAGGAGTGGAGGGCCTGCGTTGAAAAAGCGCCATGACCCCGTCCGCCCCCTGTTTGCGTTACTGAGCGGTCCAGCCGCCGTCGATGGAGAAGCTGGCCCCGTTGGCCGAGGCCCCCAGATCGCTGACCAGATAGAGGAAGATGCCGGCGAGCTCGTCCGTGGTGACGAACTTCTTGGTCGGCTGGGAGGCCAGGATCACGTCCTTGACCACGGCGTCCTTGGAGATGCCGCGCGTGCGGGCCTGATCGGCGATCTGTGCGGCGACCAGGGGGGTCTCGACGAAGCCGGGGCAGATGGCGTTGCAGGTGATGTTGGATTGCGCGACTTCCAGCGCCACGGTCTTGGTGAAGCCGATGACGCCGTGCTTGGCCGCGACATAGGCGGACTTGAACGGGCTGGCGACCAGGCCGTGGGCCGAGGCGACGTTGACGATACGTCCGCGCCCCTGGGCCTTCATGATCGGGATCGCCGCCCGCGTCGCATAGAAGGTCGAGGACAGGTTGATGGCGATGATCTTTTCCCACTGGTCGGAGGGGAATTTCTCGACCGCCTCGACATGCTGGATGCCGGCGTTGTTGACCAGGATGTCGACCCGACCCAGCTGGTGCTTGCCGAAGGCCACCATGTCGGCGACCTCTTCGCCGTTCAGCATGTTGGCGGCGTGATAGCGGACGCGGACGCCGCAGCTGGCCTCCATCTCGGCGCGGGTGCGCTCGATCTCGGACGGGTCGCCCAAGCCGTTAAGCACCACGTCGCCGCCGCGTGACGCCACGGCCCGCGCCAGCGCCAGGCCGATGCCGGAGGTCGAGCCGGAGATGACCGCGACCTGACCCTTCAGGTCATTTGGGTCGCGATAGACGGGACGTTGGTTGTCCATGGCGTCGGACTTGTTCCGTTGAAACATGGCGGCGTTTCCAGATGCGTTTCTGATTTGTCGGCAGACTAGGGCCTCGCGCAGCCGATGGCGACAAGGCTGCGCAAATATTTCACTCTCTCGTGAATATCCAGTCGGTATCGGTCGAGGCGGTCTTGTCGAGGCGGTAGCCGTCGCGGTCGAACCGTTTCAGATCCTCGGGATTGTCGATCCGCTCGTCGATGGCGAACCGGGTCATGGTCCCGCGCGCCTTCTTGGCGAAGAAGGAGACGATCTTTCGCTTCTCGCCCACGCCTTCATAGAAGTTTGGGGTAATGACGGGCGCCTTCAGCGCCTTCTTGTCCACCGCGCCGAAATACTCCTGGCTTGCCAGGTTGACGACGACGGGATGTGGCGTGTCGGCCAGATCGGCCTTGATCCGCTTGGCGATCCTGTCGCCCCAGAAGTCGTAGAGGCTCTCGCCACGACGGGTTTTCAGGCGGATGCCCATCTCCAGCCGATAGGGCTGGATCCGGTCCAGGGGACGCAACAGGCCATAGAAGCCCGACAGGATGCGGACGTGGTCCTGGGCGAAGGCCAGCCCATTGGCGTCCAGGGTCCGGGCCTCCAGTCCCTGATAGACATCGCCGGCAAAGGCGAAAGCCGCCTGAACCCCGGTGTCCAGCGCCTCGGGGTCAAAGGCCTTGAACCGTTCCTGGTTCAGCTTGGCCAGATCAGCGGAAATCCCCATCAGGGCGCGCAACTGGGCCTGCGTCTGGTTGCGCGCGGTCTTGGACAGGGTCGTCGTGTCCTCGACGAACCGGCGATGGGTCGCCGGGGTGTCCGGCGACGGCTCGGTGAAGTCCAGCCGCTTGGCGGGGGAGAGCAGGATCAGCACGGCAGGTCTTTCGGTGAGGCGAATCGATGACGCGGGTCAGCGCACCTTAGAGCAAGGCTCCTTAGAACAGGACGGCCGGGTTCATGATCCGCTGCGGATCGATGGCGGCGCGGATGGCGCGCATGGTCTCGATCTCAAGCGGGGTCTTGTAGCGTTTGACCTCTTCCGTCTTGAGCCGGCCCAGGCCATGTTCGGCGCTGATCGAGCCGTCATAGCGGGCGACGATGTCGTGGACGACCTGTGAGCCTTCCTTCCAGCGGGCGATGAAAGCGGGGATGTCCTGGCCGACGCCCGGAATGACATCATAGTGCAGGTTGCCGTCGCCGATATGGCCGAAGACCGAGACGCGGGCACCGGGATGGAAGCGTTCGACCGCCGCCGTCGCCTCGTCGATGAACTCGGCGATCCGGCTGATGGGCACGGAGACATCGTGCTTCCAGCCGCCGCCCTCGGGCTTGAGCGCCGCTGAGTGTTCCTCGCGCAGGCGCCAGAAGGCGGCGCGCTGGGCGTCGTTCTGGGCGATGGCGGCGTCGTTGATCAGGCCTTCCTCGAAGGCGACCTCCAGCAGCCGTTCCATCTGGGCCTCGGCGCCGCCGGGCGTGCCCGAGGTGATCTCGATCAGCACCGACCATTCGGGGATGGGATCAAGCGGCCAGCGGGTGTCGGGGATGTTCTTCAGCACCAGCTCGGCGCCCAGACGCTTCATCAGCTCGAAGGCCTCGACCCCGCCGCCGGTCTCGGCCTTGGCGCGGGCCAGAAGTTCGATGGAAGCCGCCGCCGTCTCCAGGCCGACCATGGCCACAGCACGGCTGCGCATGACGGGGAACAGCTTCAGCGTCGCAGCGGTGACGACGCCCAGGGTGCCCTCGGCGCCGATCAGCAACTGCTTCAGATCATAGCCGGTGTTGTCCTTGCGGAGCCGTTTCAGGCCCTTGAAGATCTCGCCATTGGGCATGACCGCCTCGATGCCCAGCACCAGGTCGCGCATCATGCCGTAGCGCAGCACCTGGGTGCCGCCGGCGTTCGTCGAGATGACGCCGCCCAGGGTCGCCGTGCCTTCGGCGGCGAGGCTGAGCGGGAAATAGCGGTCGGCGGCGGCGGCGTGCTGCTGGGCTTCCAGCAGGGTGACGCCGGCTTCCAGCGTCATTGCGTCGTCCAGGGGCGTCACGTCGCGCACCGCCCGCAGGCGGCGGGTGGACAGCAGGACTTCGCCAAAGGGGATCTGTCCGCCGACCAGGCCGGTGTTGCCGCCCTGGGGGATGATGGCCACGCCGTGCTTGGCGCAGATGGTCACCGCGCGCGAGACCTCGTCGGTCGAGCCGGGCTTCAGCAGGATGGGGGTCTCGCCCGTCCAGCGGTTGCGCCATTCGGTCAGATGGGGCGCGATCTCGAACGCGTCCTGGGTCCAGCCGGAGGGGCCGAGGGCGGCCTTGAGCTCGTCGATGGCGGCGTGGGAGGGAGGGGTCATGAGGGTCTTATTGTCAAAACCCTTCGCGGGACGAAAGCGAAAGCTATGCTGAGGCATGGATAGAAGTGCTTCGCCCCCCGTTGCCGTCCCCTTTTCCGGCCCTGTTCCGGCTGTTGGCGTCGTCTGTCTGCGAGGCGACGAGGTGCTTCTGATCCAGCGAGGAAAACCTCCGCGCATGGGTGAATGGAGCCTGCCCGGCGGTCGGATCGAACCCGGAGAACGGGCCATGGATGCGACCCTGCGCGAACTGGTCGAGGAAACGGGCGTCACGGCGCGGATCGTGGGGCTGGTGGACGTGGTCGACGGCCTCTTTCCCGAGGCGGGGCTGCACTATGTGCTGATCGACTATGCGGCCCTGTGGGAGGGCGGCGAACCGGTCGCGGGCGACGACGCCTCGCAAGCCCGGTTCGTGCCTCTGGACGAGGCGCTCGACCTAGTCGGTTGGGGCGAAACCCGGCGGATCATCCAAGAGGCCGTCGCCCGTTTCGGCCCGGGTTCGCCCGGCGACCCGTGATTTATCTCCGTGACAACCCCCAGGCCGTCTGCAACACCAGACGTCACAGCCCCGCTGCGCCGCATCGAGGCCAGCGGCGTCTCGCCGAACCCGGGGACATTACAATGATCAAGTTCGTCTTGGCCGCCACCGCAACCGCGATGCTGGCCGCCGCGCCGATGAGCGCCCTGGCCCAGGTGACCGAGCCGGTCACGTTCACCCTGAACAACGAGACCGACCATGTGCTGGTCGCCCTCTATATCTCGGTCGTGTCGAGCAACGACTGGGAAGAGGACATCCTGGGCAGCGATGTCCTGGGTTCGGGCGACAGCCTGGAGGTCACCATCGCCGACGATCTGGCGGACTGCGAATACGACGTGAAGGCCACCTTCAGCGACGGAACCGAACTGGCGCTCGGCGCGGTCGATTTCTGCGAACTGGATGGCGGCGTGATCGACGTCACCGACTAGGTCTTCATCTCGGTAGAACCAAAGGGGCGGTCCTGGCCAGGGCCGCCCTTTTGTCTGCGCCCGGATAACGTGCCGACGACGGCTCGGGCGTCATACTGCGGCATCCACGCACCCTGTCCGGTTTTCGTGGCGTCGCGGACGCAGCGGATATAGCCTTGGAAAGAAAACAGGGCAGGACGCATCCATGAGCTATATCTTCTTCACCTTCGCGGTGATCTTCGCCTTCGTGCTGTTGTTCAGCGTCATCAAGATCGTGCCTCAGGGGCGCGAGTTCACGGTCGAGCGGTTCGGCCGCTACACCAAGACGCTGAAACCGGGGATCAGCATCCTGACCCCCTTCGTCGAGCGCATCGGCCGGCGCATGAACATGATGGAGCAGGTCCTGGACGTGCCCCAGCAGGAGGTCATCACCAAGGACAACGCCATGGTGAAGGTGGACGCCATCGTCTTCATCCAGGTGATGGACGCCTCGGCCGCCGCCTACCGGGTCGAGAATTTGCCCTACGCCATCACCCAGCTGTGCTCGACCAACCTGCGCACCGTGGTCGGCTCGATGGATCTGGATGAGGTGCTGTTCCAGCGCGACAACATCAACTCGCGCCTGCTGACCGTCATCGATGCGGCGACCGAGCCGTGGGGCGTCAAGGTCAACCGGATCGAGATCAAGGACCTGACCCCGCCCGTCGACATCACCAACGCCATGGCCCGCCAGATGAAGGCCGAGCGTGAGCGACGCGCCGTCATCACCGAGGCCGAGGGCGAGAAACAAGCCGCCATCGCGCGCGCCGAGGGCGCCAAACAGTCGGCCATCCTCCAATCCGAGGGTCGCAAGGAAGCCGCCTTCCGCGACGCCGAGGCTCGTGAACGCGAAGCCGAGGCCGAGGCCAAGGCGACGGCCATGGTGTCCGAGGCCATCGCCCGCGGCGACGTCAACGCCATCAACTACTTCGTGGCTCAGAAGTACGTCGAGGCCTTCGCCGAACTGGCGCGCAACCCGACCGCCAAGACCGTCATCGTGCCGGCGGAAATGAGCGGCTTGGTCGGCACCATCGCCGGCATCGGCGAAATGGTCGGCCTGGCGCGGGATCAGCAGGGTGAACGTCGCGCTCAACCCAACCCCGCACCCCGCAATGCGCCCGCGCGGACGCCCCGTGGAGGCGGCTCTGTGCCGTCAACTTCATGACTCCCTTGCTCGATCTCTACGCCAGCCAGCCCTTCTGGTTCTGGCTGGCTGTGGCGGTTCTGTTGCTGGCGGTCGAATCCGCGGCCTCGACCGAATGGCTGCTGTGGCCAGCGGTCGCGGCCGGGGTGGTGGCGGTGGTCACTGCTCTTGGCCTCAGGATCGGGTTTGCGGGCGAGGCGGGCGTCTTCGCCGCCCTGACCATTGCGGCGACCCTGCTGTCGCGGCGGCTGGTGCAGCGGGTCAATCCGGCCGACGCGCCCGACATCAATGATCGCGACAGTCGGCTGATCGGCCAGCGCGCCCAGGTCGTTGCGCCCTTCGTCGAGGGGCGGGGGCGGGTCTTCGTCTCCGGCGCCGAATGGGCGGCTGAGATCGAGGGCGACGCACCCCTCGTCGGCGAGAGCGTGATCGTCGAACGCCTGACCGGATCCGGCCTGAAGGTTCGCGCGGTCTAAGAGGCAGTGCGCGAGGCTGCGCGCATCTCCGCTATGCCGCGATTGGCCAACTGGTCGGCGCGTTCGTTCAGGGCGTGGCCGGCGTGACCCTTGACCCAGTGCCATTTCACATTGTGGCGGGCGCGGGCGGCGTCGAGCCGCTTCCACAGGTCGTCGTTCTTGACCGGCTTCTTGTCCGCCGTCTTCCAGCCGCGCGCCTTCCAGCCATGAATCCAGCTGGTGATGCCGTCCATGACGTATTTGCTGTCGGTGTGCAGGTCGATCTCGCAGGGTCGGGTGAGGGCCTCCAGCGCCATGATCGCGGCCGTCAGTTCCATGCGGTTGTTGGTGGTCAGGGGTTCGCCCCCCGACATTTCCTTGGACTTTCCGCCCGCCTGGAGGATCGCGCCCCAGCCGCCGGGGCCGGGATTGCCCTTGCAGGCCCCGTCGGTGTGGATGATGACGTGATTGGCCGGGGCGGACTTGGCAGGTGCGTTCATGCGGGTGTGACTACAGGTTCGATTGCCGCGCCGCCAAGCATTAGCCTATATGGCGGCTGAGATTTGTAGTCGGCCGAATCCGGCCGCTTGAGGAGACGTTGTCATGGGCAGCATGAGCATCTGGCATTGGGCCATCGTCATCGTCGTGGTCGCCCTGCTGTTTGGCGGCAAGGGCAAGATCTCCAACCTGATGGGCGACGCGGCCAAGGGCATCAAGGCCTTCCGCGAAGGCCTGAAGGACGAAGACAAGAAGGACGGCCCGACTGAAGGCGTCAGCTCGCTGCCGCGGACCGAGGCCGAAAAAGAAGAGCTGAAGCGCTAGTCGCCAGCTGAGCGGAAAGACGCGCGCGCATGGGTGGCCTGGGTCCCGGCATCGGGGGCAGCGAGTGGTTCATTATCGGCCTGGTGGCTCTGCTGGTCGTGGGGCCCGAGCGGCTGCCCGGCCTGCTGCGCCAACTCGGCAGGCTGGTCGCCAAGGCGCGCGGCATGGCCAACGAGTTCCGCGCCAGCTTTGACGAGATGGCGCGCCAGTCCGAGCTGGATGAACTGCGCAAGGAGGTCGAGGCGTTGCGGACCGGGCAGGGGGCCTATTCGTCTCCCGTGCAGCTCGGCGCCGAGGCGAACGCGGTCTTCAAGGACATCTCCTCGGATCTGAATAAGCCGCTGTTCCCCGCCCAGACGCCCGCCGCCGCCACGCCGGCGCAGGTCGATACGCCTGCGGCGACGACCGAATGGCCGGACGGCGAGCCCGTCATGCTGCCGATCTCGGAGCCCTCGCTTGTCGAGGCCCACGCCGTGACGCCCCATCCTGTCACGCCCAAGCCCGCCAGGGCGACGCGCGCCAAGGCGGCTCCCGCGAAGACGGCCCCGGCGAAGACGGCCAGCACGAAAAAGGCGGCGACAAAGAAGGCGTCGGCGAAAACCTCGACCAGGCCTAAACCCGCCGCTGCCAAGCCCGCCGCTGCCAAGCCCGCAGCGGCCAAGCCGAAGACGCCGCGCGCTGCGCCGCGTAACGCCAAGCTCGACCTATGACCGACCGCAACGAAGCCGAGATCGAGGCGTCGCGCGCGCCGTTGATGGATCATCTGATCGAGCTGCGCGGGCGGCTACTCGTCTGCGTCGTCGGCTTCGTGTTGGGCTTTATCCTCTGCTTCTCCTTCGCCGGGCCGATCTACGTCTTTCTGGTCAAGCCGTTCGCGGCGGCGGCGGCCCTGCACGCCCAGGCCAACGGCGGCCATGTCTCGCCGTTTGACCTGATCTTCGTGACGGCGGGTATCCAGCCCATGCCGCATGTCACGGCCGCCAACACCCAGTTGATCTACACCGCTCCGCTGGAAATCCTGTTCACCAAGATGAAGCTGGCCGGGTTCGGCGCCATCGTGGTGGCCTTCCCGCTGATCGCCTGGCAGCTCTATCGGTTCGTGGCCCCGGGCCTGTATCGCAACGAGCGCGGCGCCTTTCTGCCTTTCCTGGTCGCGGCGCCCCTGCTGTTCCTGCTGGGCGCGGCCCTGGTCTATTTCGTCATGCTGCCGTTCGTGATGTGGTTTTCGCTGAGCCAGCAGATCACCTCGGACACGGTGTCGGTCGCCCTGCTGCCCAAGGTGTCTGAATATCTGAACCTGGTCACGGCCCTGCTTCTGGCCTTCGGCCTGTGCTTCCAACTGCCGGTGGTGATGACACTGCTGGGGATGGCCGGGCTGATCTCGTCCAAGCTGATGGCCGCCAGCCGCCGCTACGCCATTGTGGCTGTGGTGGTCGTGGCCGCCGTCGTGACCCCGCCCGATCCCATCAGCCAGCTGATGCTGGCCGTGCCGCTCGTGCTTCTCTACGAGGTGTCGATCTGGTGCGTGCGCCTGATCGAGCTGCGCCGCGGCAAGGCCGAAGAGACCGACGCTCTGGTCGTCTGAGCCGGCCCTGGGCGAAAGCCTGATGGACTTGACGGCGCGCGGACAGCGCGTCGAGATAACACCCTGATCCTGATAATCGCAGACGCGAGCTCCATCGCGGGGCGAGCTTTTGCTTGCGTCCCCTCGTTCAGACCTTCGGACAAGCAAAAGGCGCCGGACATTTCCGTCCGGCGCCTCAAGGTCTTCGGGGCGGAGCCGGAGCTCCGCCGCGTCAGATCAGCAGCTGTAGTACATGTCGAATTCGACCGGATGCGGATGCAGTTGCAGACGCATCACCTCTTCCATCTTCAGCTCGATGTAGCTGTCGATGAAGTCGTCATCCATGACGCCGCCCTTCTTGAGGAAGGCGCGGTCCTTGTCGAGGTTCTCGAGGGCTTCCTTCAGCGAGCCGCAGACCTCGGGGATCGAGCCGCGCTCTTCGGGCGGCAGGTCGTAGAGGTTCTTGTCGGCGGGGCCGCCCGGATCGATCTGGTTCTCGATCCCGTCCAGACCGGCCATCAGCAGGGCGGTGAAGGTCAGGTAGGGGTTGCCCATCGGATCGGGGAAGCGGGCTTCCAGGCGCTTGCCCTTGGGCGACGAGACCCATGGGATACGGATCGAGGCCGAGCGGTTGCGGGCCGAATAGGCCAGCTTAACCGGGGCTTCATAGCCGGGGACCAGGCGCTTGTAGGAGTTGGTGGTCGAGTTGGCGAAGGCGTTGATGGCCTTGGCGTGCTTGATGATGCCGCCGATGTACCACAGACACTCCTGGCTCAGACCGGCGTACTTGTCGCCGGCGAACTGGGGCTTGCCGTCCTTCCAGATCGACATGTGGACGTGCATGCCCGAGCCGTTGTCGCCGAACATGGGCTTGGCCATGAAGGTCGCCGACTTGCCGTAGGCGGCCGCCACATTGTGGATGATGTACTTATAGAGCTGCAGACGGTCGGCCATGGTCAGCATGTCCGAGAACTTCAGACCCAGCTCGTGCTGAGCAGGCGCCACCTCGTGGTGGTGCTTCTCGGGCTGCATGCCCATGTCGCGCATCACGCCCAGCATCTCGGCGCGCAGGTCCTGGCCGGAGTCGACCGGGTTGACGGGGAAATAGCCGCCCTTGGGCCCAGGGCGGTGGCCCATGTTGCCCTCGGTGTATTCCGAGCCCGTGTTGGCCGGCAGTTCCGTGGAATCGTAGCTGTAGCCGGTATTGTGCGGCGCGGTATTCCAGCGCACGTCGTCGAAGATGAAGAACTCGGCTTCCGGTCCGAAATAGACCACGTCGCCCACGCCGGCCGACTGCACATAGGTGAGGGCCTTCTTGGCCATCGAGCGGCTGTCGCGGTTATAGGGTTCGCCGGTGTCCGGGTTCATGACGTCGCAGAACAGGAACATCGTCGTCGCCTGGTAGAACGGGTCGATGTAGGCCGTCGTCAGATCGGGCTTGAGCAGCATGTCCGACTCGTTGATGGCCTTCCAGCCGGCGATGGACGAGCCGTCGAACATCGTGCCTTCGGTGAGGAATTCCTCGTCGACCAGATCGATGTCGAAGGTGACGTGCTGCAGGCGGCCCTTTGTGTCGGTGAACCGGACGTCGACGTATTTCACGTCCTTGTCCTTGATCTCCTTCAGGATCTTGTCGGCGGTGCTCATTCTCGGATGGTCCTGTTTCTTCTGGGAGGAAAACGCACGCACGCCGACGCAAGGTCAGCGGTAGTCGGGGTCAGACGGCCTGTGCTCCGGTTTCGCCGGTGCGAATGCGGATGACGTCGATCACGTCGGTGACGAAAATCTTGCCGTCGCCGATCTTGCCAGTGCGGGCGGCAGTCTGGATCGCCTCGACCACGGCCGGATAGAGGTCGTCGGAGACCACCACCTCAAGCTTGATCTTGGGCAGGAAGTCGATGACGTACTCGGCCCCGCGATACAGCTCGGAATGACCCTTCTGGCGACCATATCCCTTGGCCTCCAGCACAGTCATGCCCTGCACTCCGATGTCCTGGAGCGCCTCCTTCACATCGTCCAGCTTGAACGGCTTTATGACGGCTTCGATTTTCTTCATGGTGACCCCGAAGTCCCTGGAACAACGCCAGACACTCGGGAATGGAGGGGACATCGCATTGCAACATAACGCAAGAGCCGAAATGCAATTTCATCATGTCCGTGGACGGATCGCCGCACGAAGAATGCGCTGAAACCCCGGAATTCGACCTTTAGGTGAATAAAGGTCGCCGGCCTCAGGCTTGCGAGGGAATCTGTTGGGTCCAGGGCGGAACCGGCAGGCCCTTCGAACGCAGGAATTCGGCGTTGAACAGCTTGGACGCATATCGCGAGCCGGGGTCGCATAGGCAGGTGACGATGGTCTTGCCGGGGCCCAGGTCGCGCGCCAGCCGGGCCGCGCCGGCCAGGTTCACGCCCGCCGACCCGCCCAGCGACAGGCCTTCCTCGCGCACCAGGTCGAACAGGATCGGCAGAAACTCGGCGTCCTCGATACGGTAGGCGTGGTCGGGCCTGAACCCCTCCAGGTTGCCGGTGATGCGCGCGACGCCGATGCCCTCGGTGATCGAGGACCCTTCGGAGGTCATCTCGTTCTTGGTGAACCAGTTGAACATCGCCGCGCCGGCCGGGTCAGCCAGGCCGATGGCGATGTCGGGGTTCTGTTCGCGCAGATACTGGGCGACGCCCGTGATGGTCCCGCCCGAACCGACGGCGCTGACGAAGGCGTCGACCTTTCCGTCCGTCTGGGCCCAGATCTCGGGGCCGGTGGTGGTGTAATGGGCGTCACGGTTGGCGGTGTTGTCGAACTGATTGGCCCAGACCGCGCCATTGGCTTCGCTTTCGTTCAACTCACGCGCCAGCCGGGCCGAGTGGTGGACGAAGTGGTTGGGGCTGGAGAAGGGGGCGGCGTCGACCTCGACCAGGCGGGCGCCCAGCGATCGGATGGCCTGCTTCTTCTCGTCGGACTGTGTCCGGGGCATGACGATGACGACGGGATGGCCCAGCGCCGCGCCGACCAGGGCCAGGCCGATGCCGGTATTGCCCGCCGTGCCTTCGACGATGGCCCCGCCGGGCCTCAGCGCGCCGGACGCCAGAGCGCCCTGGACGATGGACAGAGCGGCGCGATCCTTGATGGAGCCGCCCGGATTCATGAACTCGGCCTTGCCCAGGATTTCGCAGCCCGTCTCGTCGGAGAGGCGGTTGAGGCGGATCAGCGGCGTGTTGCCGATCAGGTCGATGACGGAGCGGGTAACAGTCACGATAAGAAGTCTTTCAGCAACGACGGCAGGTGTGAGTATCGCCATTTCCACCCTCGCCGTCATCCGCGGGCTTGACCCGAGGAACGGAGGTGGGGGCGAGCCGGACGCGAGGACGGCGCAGGATCGACGGTGCGTCATTCCGCGACCGATGTGTCGAAAGTCCGGCCCTCGGGTCAAGCCCGAGGGTGACGGGTTTTCTGGACGAGACGCCCGGTGAAGCCGCCCACTCTCACGCCGCAATCGGCTGAGAGCGGCCCAGATGGATGCCGCACTCGGTCTTGTCCAGTCCCGACCAGCGGCCGGCGCGAGCGTCCTCGCCCGCCTCGACGGCGCGGGTGCAGGGCCAGCAGCCGATCGACAGATAGCCCTGATCCACCAGGGGGTGACGCGGCAGGTCGTGGGCGACAAGGTGATCCTCGACGTCCTCGGCCGTCCAGGCCGCCAGCGGATTAATCCGCAGAACCCCGTCCAGCACCTCAAACGGCAGAAGCTCGGCCCGGTCTTCATTCTGGTAGCGTTTTCGGCCTGTGATCAGGGCGCTGAAGCCCGCCGTGGCGCGGGCCAGGGGGCGGGTCTTCCTGAGGTCGCAGCAGGCGTCGGCGTCGGTCTTCCACAGGTCGTCGCGCGCATCCAGATCGGCCTTCTCGGTCGCGTCCGGGGTGACCAGCCGCACGTCGGACAGGCCGAGTTTCTCGCTCAACTGGCTGCGATACTGCAGGGTCTGGAAAAAGTGCTGGCCGGTCTCGAGGAAGACGACAGGCACGGACCGGTCCTGCTCGGCGATCAGGTGCAGCAGGGCGGCGGATTCGGCGCCGAAGGACGAGATGGCAGCCGTATTCAGCCCCAGGGCCGGGTCGAGGGCGGCCGTGAGGATTTGCGCCGGACCAGCATCGGCGACCTGAGCGTTCAGCCGGTCGGCCAAGGCTTGCAGGTCGCCGTCAGGCTTTGGGGGCGTCTCCCTGGGCGGCGTGGACGCGCGGGCGGCGGCGCGGCGCTGCCAGATGGTCTGGGCCTTTTCCTCGGCGGGCTGATAGGCGGCGTCGAAGGCCGTATCCATCCGCTTCCAGGTCTCGATGTCGGCGCCCGGCGATAGCTCCACTGCATCGAAGCCCGAGCGGCGCAGGTGGCGTGCCTGATCCGGCAGGACATGACCGGCGGCGATCAGGCGACCGGCATAGCCCCGCTCGCGCAGGATCGAGGCCAGGGAAAAACCGCGCCCGTCGCGAAAGGCGTCGAACTCCAGCACCAAGGCGTCGGTGTTGGCCGCAGCGGTCTCGACCTCCTCGAGCGGGGTCGTTACGCTCAGACGGGGGCCGTTCTGGACGGATTCAAGCCACTGCATCGGCGGTCTCGTAGATGGCGTCGCGGAAGGGGTCGGCGCCGAGGCGCCGGACGGTGTCGATGAAGCGCTCGCCTTCGGTGCGAACCTCCAGATAGCGGTCCAGGGCGCGGGCGATGGCGGGCGCGACCTCTTCGGACGGCAGGCTGCGGCCGACGATCTCGCCCAGGGCGGCCTGTTCGTCGGGCGAACCGCCGACGGTGATCTGGTAGTATTCCTCGCCCTTACGGTCGACGCCCAGTACGCCGATGTGGCCGACGTGGTGGTGACCGCAGGCGTTGATGCAGCCGCTCATGTTGATGCGGACCGGACCGACGCGCTCCTGATAGTCGAGGTCGCCGAGTTGCCGGGACAGGGCCTGTGCCACGGGGATGGAGCGGGCATTGGCCAGCGAGCAATAGTCCAGGCCAGGGCAGGCGATGATGTCGGTGACCAGATCGGCGTTGGGCGTGGCCAGACCGGCGGCCAGAAGTTCGCGCCACAGGGCCGGTGTGTCGTCCAGCCGGACATGGGGCAGGACCAGGTTCTGCTCATAGGCCGCGCGGACCTCATCGAACGAATACCGCTCGGCCAGATCGGCGACGAGGTCCATCTGGGCGTCGGTGATGTCGCCGGGCACGCCGTCGACCGGCTTCAGCGAGACGATGACCGAGGCATAGCCCGGCTGCTTGTGCCGGCGGATGTTGTTGCGGCTGAAGCGCGCGAAGTCGGGATCGGCCAGGACGGCGCGGTCGAAGGCCGCCGAGGTTTTCGGCAGGTCGGCGAACACCGGCGGGGTGAAATAGGATTGGATGCGGGTCAGTTCCGCATCGGGAATCCGCAGGTCCTCCTGGCGCAGGGTGGCGAAATGCTTGTCCACCTCTGTGCGGAAGGCGTCGATGCCCAGGGAGGCGACCAGGATCTTGATCCGCGCCTTGTGGATGTTGTCGCGGCGGCCCAGCAGGTTCCAGGCGCGCAGGATGGCCGTCAGATAGGCCAACAGCTCATGGCCCGGTACCGCCGGAGCAATCTCCTGGGCGATATGGGGCAGGCGACCCTGGCCGCCGCCGACGAAGACGCGGAAGGCGGTTCCGCCGTCAGCGCCCTTGACGATCTGCAGGCCCACGTCGTGGGTCCGGATGGCGGCGCGGTCCTTCTCGGCCGCCACGACGGCGATCTTGAACTTGCGCGGCAGGAAGGAGAACTCGGGGTGGATGGTCGACCACTGGCGGATGACCTCGCACCAGGGCCGGGGATCCTCCAGTTCGTCGTCGGCGGCGCCCGCGAAGACGTCGGTGGTGGTGTTGCGGATGCAGTTCCCGGATGTCTGGATGGCGTGCATCTCGACCTCGGCCAGCTCGCTGAGGATGGCGGGAAGGTCGGTCAGGGCCGGCCAGTTGTACTGGATGTTGCAGCGGGTGGTGAAGTGGCCGTAGCCCTTGTCATAGACCCGCGCGATATGGGCCAGCCGGCGCATCTGGGCGCCGCTCATCACGCCATAGGGGACGGCGACGCGTAGCATGTAGGCGTGCAGTTGCAGATAGACGCCGTTCATCAGCCGCAGCGGCTTGAACTGGTCCTCGGTCAGGGCGCCGGACGCGCGGCGTTCGACCTGGTCGCGGAATTCCTCGACCCGTTCCCGGACCAGGGCGGCGTCGAACTCGTCATAGCGGTACATTAGGCGGGCTCGCGGTGTTTCAGGCTGTTGCCGACGGTCGGGCCGGCGGAACGAATGGTCTCCTTCAGCCGATCACGGCCCGAAGGCGTGTGGCCGGTGACCTCGACCAGATAGGGGTTCACGAAGACCGCGGGCTGAGCGGCGGCTTCTGCCAGGGCGGCGTCGGCGGCCTCGGGCTCGAACACGGCGGCGGCGCTCAGGCTGTCGACCACGGCGCCGGCCTCGCCGACATAGATGACGCGGCCGTCGGACAGGCGGTTGGCGGTGATGATCTTCATGCTGCGGCCTCTGCGCGGACATCCAGTTGGGCGGCGCTGAAGGCGGCGCATTCGCCGACGAACAACAGGGCCGGGCCGCTCAGATCCGCGCGGGCGACCAGGGCGCCCAGGTCGGCCAGCGACCCGTTGATGACCCGCTCGTCCGGGCGGCTGCCGTTCTCGACAATGGCGACGGGCGTCTGCGGATCGCGACCGGCCTCGATCAGGCTGGCGGCGGTCTCGGCGGCGCGGCCGGCGCCCATATAGACGGCCAGGGTCTGGTTCGGACCGGCCAGACGATGCCAGTCGGGGGCGATGCCGCCGGGCTTTTCCTGGGCCGTCACGAAAGTCACCGACTGGGCGTGGTCGCGGTGGGTCAGGGGGATGCCGGCGGATGCCGCGCAACCGATGGCGGCGGTGATGCCCGGCACGACGAAGACCGGAATGCCCGCCTTGCGCATGGCCTCAAGCTCCTCGCCGCCGCGTCCGAAGACGAAGGGGTCGCCCCCTTTCAGACGGACGACGCGCTGGCCCTTGCGGGCCTCCGCGATCATCAGGGCCTCGATCTGGTCCTGGGGCACCGAATGGTTGCTGCGGGACTTGCCGACATAGAGGCGGTGCGCATCGCGCCGCGCGCGGTCCAGGATGGCGTCAGGGACCAGCTTGTCGTGGATGATGACGTCGGCGTCCTGAAGCACGCGCAGGGCCTTCAGGGTCAGCAGTTCGGGGTCGCCGGGACCCGCGCCAACGATGTGGACGAGGCCTTGTTCGGGGCCGGTCTGGATTTCGCTGGAGGCGTTCAGCAGGCGCAGCATCTCGCGGCGCGCCTCTGCGGTGCGGCCGGAGGCGGCGAGATCGGCGGCGGGACCGCGGAAGGCCTTCTCCCAGAACCGGCGACGGGCCATGAAGTCGGGGACGCTGGCGATCACCGTGTCGCGTAGATCACGGGCCAGCTTGGCCACCTCGTTCAGACCGGCGGGCAGGACGGCTTCGATGCGGCTGCGGACGTCGCGAGCCAGGATGGGGGCCGAGCCGCCGGTGGCGACGCCGATCACGACCTCGTCGCGGTCGATCAGGGCCGGGGTGTGGAAGTCGCTGAGGGCGGGTTTGTCGACCACATTGACCTGAGCGCCGGCGGCGCGGGCCAGGGCGGCCAGGTCGTGGCAGACGGCTTCGTCCTCGACGGCGATGAAGACCAGCCGGGCGCCGGCCAGGTCGGCGGCGGTAGGGATGCGCTGGATGGCGTCAGGGCCGCCTTGCAGGGCGCTGGCGCCGACGGGCGCGCCATTGGGGGCGAACCAGATCAGGTCGGCGGGCGTCTTGCCGAACAGGCGCAGCTTGGCCAGGGCGGCCTCGCCGTCGCCGATGATGACGACGCGGGCGCCGTCCATCGGAATGGATGCTAGAAAGACTCTCATGACAACTCCGCCGGCCTCGATCGGGCGGGGGCGTCAGTGGGCGCAGCCAGTCCGTGGGTCGTCGCAGGACACTCGACTTTCGACCCTGGGATCACAAACCAGATTGTCTTTGTCGCGCTGATAGGATTTCTACGGGCATGGCCAGACCGCTTCTTCCCCTCAACGCCCTGCGCGCCTTCGAGAGCGCAGCGCGAAATCTGAACTTTTCACGCGCGGCGGACGAACTGTCGGTGACGCCCGGCGCCGTCAGCCAGCAGATTCGCTTGTTGGAGGACATCGTCGGCGGGCCGCTGTTCAAGCGCGAGGCCAAGGGGCTGCAGCTGACCGACCTGGGTCGCGCCGCCGTGCCCCTGTTGCGCGAGGGCTTCGAGCGACTGATGGACGCCTCGGCCCTGCTGCGCGAACCGCCGCGCAGGAAACAGGTCTCGATCAGCGTGGCGCCGTCCTTCGCCTCGAAATGGCTGATGCCGCGCATGGACGATTTCCACGCCGCCCACCCGGAGGTCGAGGTCTGGATCTCTGCCGACATGGAGCCGGCGGCCCTGGGCGAGGGCAAGGCGGACCTGGCGGTGCGCTATGGGCCCGGCGACTATCCGGGCCATGTCTCCGAGCGGCTGATGACCGAGACGGTGCTACCCGTCGTGTCGCCGCAACTGCTGGCCGCCGGCAAGCCGATCCTGAAGCCTGCCGACCTGATCCACCACACCCTGCTGCACGACATGTCCGAGGACGGCGACGCGGGCCGTCCCGACTGGGCTATGTGGCTGAAGGCACGGGGCGTGCGCCATCCCGATCCGCGTCGTGGCTCGCGCTTCAACCAGGCCTCGATGTTGATCGAGGCGGCCGAGGCGGGGCGGGGCGTGGCCCTGGCCAAGCGGACCCTGGCCCAGGCCGATCTGGCGTCGGGCCGGCTGGTGGCGCCCTTTCCGGACGGGTCGGAGGCTGTGGGCTTTGCCTATTACGTCGTTCTGCCCAGGGACCGGCCGCCGTCGCCCAGCGCTGCGGCCTTTGTGGCCTGGCTGAAGCAGCAGGCCATTCACCACGAGAACAGCATGGGCGAGCTTTAAGGCCCTCAACAGTCGCACAAAAAGCAGAAGGCCGCGCACGATCGCCGTGCGCGGCCTTCTTCATTCTGGATGCCGAACGTCCGGCCCTCGGGTCGAGCCTGAGGGTGACGAGCCGGCTTAAGCCGACTGCAACGCGCGCAGGGCGCGGACGCGGGCGTCGTCCTGCATCAGGTTGGGACGCAGGGGGCCGTGCAGGACGGTGGGCATGGCGCTCTGCTGGTCGCCGGCCGGCGTGACCAGGAAGCCGTTGCGGGCCAGGGCCTCGCCGGTGGCGCGGCGCGAGGTCCAGACGGCGATCGGTGCGGCCAGAAGCAGGGGCATGACGATCGGCACGAAGAACATGGCCAGGTCGGGACGGAAGGCTAGGGCGGCGACGAAGCCCAGGCCCACGGCCATCTGCCAGCGCATGGCGCGCAGGGCGTCGCCCCAGCTGATGCCGTCGGTGTCGCGTTCCTGGGCGTGCCAGCCGGCGTCCTGACCGCACATGATCTTGAGGATGGCCTTGGTGTTCGCGACCATCAGGATGGGGGCAAGCAGGGCAGACATGGTGATCTCGGCGGCCATGCCCTTGAGGATCTGGCGGCCGCCGCCGAAGGCGCGACGCTCGCGCGGACGCGACAGGACCAGGACAGCACCCATGATCTTGGGTCCGATCAGCAGCACCCCGGCCAGCAGCGAGGCCAGCATGAAGGGAGTGAACTGGGGCTTCAGGAAGTAGAAGAACGAGGCCCAGTCGATCGGGTAGTACAACTGGATCACCAGTCCGGTCACCAGCGACGCAAACCACAGCGGCGAGGCGACATAGGACAGGATGCCCATGAACAGTTGCAGACGGCTCATGCCCGTCAGGCCGCGCGCGCCGATCAGGGCGGCGTGCTGCAGGTTGCCCTGGCACCAGCGGTGATCGCGACGGATGAAGTCGGTGATGGTCGGCGGGGTTTCCTCGCACGAACCGTCAAGAGCGGCCGTGACGTGGACGGCCCAGCCGGCGCGGCGCAGCAGGGCGGCCTCGACGACGTCATGGCTCATGACGTGACCGCCGAAGGGCTTGCGGCCCGGCAGATGCGGCAGGCCGCAGGCCTCGGCGAAGGCGCGGGTGCGCAGGATGGCGTTGTGACCCCAGTAGGAGCCCTCGGAGCCCGTCCACCAGGCCAGGCCGGCGGCGGCGACGCGACCGTAGAGGCGCACGCTGAACTGCGACACACGGGCGAACGGGGTCTGGGCCTTGACGATGGTCGGGGCGGTCTGGATCAGGCCGATGCCGGGATTGCGCTCCATGGCGTCGACCAGACGCAGGACAGTCTCGCCGGCCATGGTCGAATCGGCGTCGAGCACCAGCATGAAGTCGTAGGCGGCGCCGAAGCGACGGGTCCAGTCGGCGATGTTGCCGGCCTTCTTCTCCACGTTCTCTTCACGGTGACGATAGAAGGCGTTCGAGTGGGCGCGCAGGCGGAAGGAGGCGAAGGCGGCCTGTTCGGCCAGCAGGGCTTCCAGCTTGTTGGTGTCGGACAGGACGAACAGGTCGAAGGCCTCGGTCACGCCCAGACGGGCCAGACCGGCGTCAATGGCGGCCAGACGGGCCAGGGCCGTGTGGGCGTCCTCGTTATAGAGGGGCATCAGCAGGGCGGTGCGCGTCGTCGGCGCCGCCGGATGGGGCGCGAAGGCGAGGTCTTCCTGCTCGCGGTTGGTCATCAGCACCCACAGGCCGATGGCGGCGTTCGAGAACCAGCAGCCGATCGAGGCGATCAACACCAGGAACAGGACAAAGGCCGTGATCTCCAACCCGTCGAAGCCCTTGCGGCCGTACAGGATGAAGGGGGCGATGGCCGCAAGCAGGGTGATCGTCGCGGTCAGCCCGGCCAGAACCAGGCGCCGCCGGGCGACATTGGCGGGCGCGGTGGCGGTGGGGGTCGTCATCGCAGCCTGGTCGGGCGCGACGTGAAGATCCTGGATCACCATGTCCAGGGGGGAGTCTTCGGGCAGCCAGCAGCTAGCGGGGAAATCCACCGCATCAACCAGAAAATCCTCGCTACGCATGGCCAGGCTATTCATCGGTGTCTCTGGTTTCCCCGAAAAGTCCGCCTGCGCATGCGGGAGCGGCGCGCGGACTACTGCATTGCAGCATGAACGCATTTTCGTGAAAATCAATCACGCATCCGTGATCGCCCCGTGTTTTTTTAGAGGACGGGGCTCTCGCGTTCGTGAGCATGGGCTTTCAGGCGTCGTCCCATGACATAGGCGGCGATCCCGACCCAACCGACCAGAACCAAGGCATAGGCCCTTTCCCACCACCCGACATTGGCGTCATTCACTGTGCCGGGAAAGACCATGTGATGGGTCGTCAGCGTCAGGGCGGTCATTAGCACCACCACTGCGATCAGGAACAGCTTGAAGCGGGGGAAGTCCTTTCGCCCGCGCAGGCCCCATAGGAGCAGCAGGGGGGCGAATTGAATGCCCAGCGCCAGGTTGATGGCCATATGCCGCGGGTCGGGCCAGGGAAAGACGCAGGCCAGGGCCATGCCGATCCCGGCCAGGACGAACACGACGGCGGTCAGCCCGCCGGTGATGCGAGCCTCGCTCAGCGCGACGATCGCCAGGCCGAAGCCGACGCCCGCGACCGCCGCCATCAGGGCCGCGACGAAGACACCGACGTTGAAGATCATCGGACTGGTCGCCGAGGCCCCGCCAAGCTCGCTCAGATACTGGCTGGCGTTGTCGAAGCCGGGGTAGGCCAAGATGGCGATGCCCACCACAATCACGGCCAGGGCCGGGGCCAGGGCGCCGACGCCCAGCAGCATCCGGCGGCGGCGATAGAGGCTTGGGTTGGGCGGGCTGGGTAGGGGGCGCAGGCCCCAGATCGGTCTCAGGATGGGCACGCGGCGCACGATCTCGTAGATCAGCAGGCTGCCGCCCAGCGTGATGGCGATCAGCAGCGGCGGCTCGGCCCAGACCGAAAGTCCGGCGGGCCGGATCAGCCACAGGGCGATGACCAGGATGGTCTGGTGGGCCAGGTAGCAGGTGAAGACCGCATCGTTCAGATAGCGCAGCACAGCGCCCGATGTCTGGCGCAGGTATTTGCTGGCGAAGCCCAGCATGGCCGAGATCACGGCCCACTGGTCGATGGCCACGATCAGGTTGCGCGGCGCGCCTAGGAAGGCCCCGCCGCCGGGGTGCCAGACCTGCAGCATCATCAGGGGCAGGGCGCAGGCGCCGACCGCAACCCCCACCCAGCGGAACCGCTCAAGATCGCGCCAGATGCTCTCCTGGCGCACGATGAAGAAGCCGAACAGGAAGGCGCCCAGGGACAGGAGGTGATTGTACCAGTCCCAGAAGATATAGTTGGTGATCCCGAACATCGGGAACAGCACTACGCGGATCAGGATCAGATAGACCGCAGGGATGACCAGCACCCGCCAGCCGCGCAGCATCGGCCCGATGCGGGCGTCGACGGCGGCGATCCAGGCGGGGCGGGTCAGCAGGCCCACGATCACGAAACTGTAGACCGCGATATAGACGACGAACCACAGGTGGTTCACCGGCACGCCGTTCGACAGGCCGCGTGGGCTGAACTCGTGCCATAGCCAGGCCAGATAGCCGCCCGAGAAGCCGCCCTTGTCCATCGCCTCGATCCACGACTGGATCGACACCAGGATCAGCACCCCGAAGATTAGCGGCGGGCCAAGGCGGGCGATGCGCAGTCGGGCCACCTGACGCGGGGTCTTGCGGTCGGTCATGAAGCGGATGGCGCAGCCCGACACCAGGAACAGCAGGGTCAGCCGCCACGGGTTGGTGATCAGCACCGCCTCGCGGATCCACTCCAGCGTATGGGCCGAATGGACGTGCCAGTCATACGGACCGTAGGCGAGGCCGACATGATAGACGATCAACAGGCCGAAGGCCCCGATCCGAAGACAGTCGAGGTCGTTCCTGCGGGTCGATACGGGTGCAGCGGAGGTCACGGCCTCCCTATGGGGTAGGCGAGCGGGGCTGTCCACGACGCCGGGCCTTCAATCCTCACCCGCAAAGGGGTGAGGAAGGATTGTTATCGTTGCGCATCCCAGTACCGCACGGCATCCGCATCGCGAGCGCTGAGCTGGGGATAGTCGGGGTCGGACCCGACGTCGGGCACCCGACGCCAAGAGCGGGCGCATTTGGGATGGTCGGCCAGATTGACCTCAACGACGGGGGAGACGCCGCCGACGATCAGTTCGGCGCCTGAGGTGCGGAACACCTCGGCGGCGTCGAGGCCGTCGAAGGGGGCGAAGGCCTCGGCGGGGGCCGTCACGGTCGGCCAGGCGTCGAGTGCGCCGCCGATGGTCTTGGCGCGCCGCGACTCCTCAAGCTTCTCGTTGACGACTTCCAGCAGGGATTGGACGCCGGCCCAACGCTGGGCCTCGGCCGCGTTCCGCCACTGGTCCGGCGTCTCCGGGATGATCCGCGCGCAGTTGGTGGCCGCATCCGGGAAGCGCGTCGTCCAGGCTTCTTCCATGGTGAAGGGGGTCAGCGGGGCCAGCCACGCCGTCAGGCGCATGAACACCTCGTCCATCACCGTGCGGGCGGCGCGCCGACGGATGGCGTCGGGACGGTCGCAGTAGAGGCTGTCCTTGCGGATGTCGAAATACAGGGCCGACAGGTCGTTGGAGCAGAACTCCAGCACCGGCCGCACCACGTCCTGGAACCGGTATTCGGCATAGGCCTTGCGAACATGGGCGTCGAGTTCGTGCAGGCGGTGGAGCACGAACTTCTCAAGCGGCGGCATCTGCTCGTAGTCGGTCAGGCGTTCGGCCTCGTCGAAGCCTTCCAGCGCGCCCAGCAGGTAACGGACGGTGTTCCTGAGTTTGCGATAGGCGTCGACCGTGGTCTGCAGGATCTGTTTGCCGATCCGCTGGTCCTCGGAATAATCCACCAGGGCGACCCACAGGCGCAGGATGTCGGCGCCGGATTCCTTGATGACCACCAGCGGGTCGGTGGTGTTGCCCTTGGACTTGGACTGTTTCTCGCCGATCTCGTCGAGGGTGAAGCCGTGGGTCAGGACGGCCTTATAGGGCGCGCGACCACGTGTGCCGCAGCCCTCCAGCAGCGACGACTGGAACCAGCCGCGGTGCTGGTCCGAACCTTCCAGATAGAGGTCGGCGGGCCAGTGGGTGGGACGGTCGCCGACATAGCCGTTCTCGGGCAGGCGCGGGTCCAGGGTGAAGGCGTGGGTCGAGCCGGAATCGAACCAGACGTCCAGGATGTCCTCGATCTTCTCGTAGCGATCGGCGTCATGCCCACCCAGGAAGTCGCTGTCGGGCGCGGTGAACCAGATGTCGGCGCCATGCTCGGCGATGGCGGCGACGATGCGGGCGTCGACCGCGTCGTCATGCAGCGGCTGGCCGGTCTGCTTGTCCATATACATGGCCAGAGGCGTGCCCCAGGCGCGCTGGCGGCTGACCAGCCAGTCGGGGCGGCCCTCGACCATCGAGCGGATGCGATTGCGGCCGGCCTCGGGGTAGAAGTCGGTGTGATCGATGGCTCTCAGCGCCGTGTCGCGCAGGGTGTCGCCCGACTTCAGGGGCTGATCCATGCGGATGAACCACTGGGGCGTGTTGCGGAAGATGATCGGCGCCTTGGAGCGCCACGAGTGCGGATAGGAATGCTCCATCCGGCCGCGCGCCAGAAGCGTCCCGGCCTCGATCAGCTTTTCCATCACCGCGCCGTTGGCGGGGCCGAACTTGCCGGTCTTTTTGCCCTCGGTCTCCAGCACCTTGAGGCCGGCAAACAGGGGGACGTGGTCGTAATAGGCGCCGTCGGGATCGACAGTGTCGGGCACTTCCTTGTGGCCGTGGGCCTTCCACACCTCGAAGTCGTCGGCGCCGTGGCCGGGCGCGGTATGGACAAAACCCGTACCCGCGTCGTCGGTGACGTGATCGCCGGACAGCAGGGGCACAGAGAAGCCATAGCCGGGATCGAGCGCAGCCAGAGGGTGGGCGCACTCAAGACCCGACGGATTGATGGCGTCGATACGGGTCCAGGAGGCGATCTTGGCGGCCTTGAACACGTCCTCGGCCAGCTTGTCGGCGAGGATCAGGCGGTCGCCCGCCTTGGCCCAGGGTTCGAACTCCAGCCCCTGTTCCATCGCCTGGACCTCGTACAGGCCATAGCTGATCTCGGGGCCATAGCTGATCGCCCGGTTGGCCGGGATGGTCCAGGGCGTGGTCGTCCAGATGACGATCGAAGGCGTCGCGTGGCGGAAGGCCAGCAAGTCGTCGGCATGGTCGTCGGACGCCGCGATGACCGGGAACTTGACCCAGATCGTGGGCGAGACGTGGTCGTGATACTCGATCTCGGCGTCGGCCAGGGCCGTGCGTTCGACCGGCGACCACATGACGGGCTTGGAGCCGCGATACAGCTGGCCGCTATTCTTGAACTTGTGGAACTCGGAGACGATGGTCGCCTCGGACTTGAAGTCCATGGTGGCGTAGCGGTTCGCGAAGTCGCCGGTGATGCCGAGGCGTTTGAACTGGTCGCGTTGCAGGTCGATGTATTTGCCGGCGTATTCACGGCAGGCGGTGCGGAACTCCTCCTTGGAGACCTCGTCCTTGCGGCGACCCTTGGCGCGGTACTGTTCCTCGATCTTCCACTCGATCGGCAGGCCGTGGCAGTCCCAGCCGGGAACATAATCGACGTCGTTGCCGAGCAGGAACTGGGACCGGACGACGAAGTCCTTCAGCGTCTTGTTCAGGGCATGGCCGATGTGGATGTCGCCGTTGGCGTAGGGCGGACCATCGTGCAGCACATACAGGGGCGCGCCCTGGGCCTGACGGGTCGCACGCAGGGTCGCGTACAGATCGCCCCACTGTTCGATGATCAGCGGCTCTTTCTGTGGCAGGCCGCCCCGCATGGGGAAGGCCGTCTCGGGCAGGAAGACGGTCTCGCGATAGTCGCGAACTGCTGGAGCGGTGGTGGTGTCGTCGGCCATGTGGAAAAGTCTCGGCGTCTTGGGGTGATCGTTCGCGTCGTCTCGATTTTGGGCCCCAGCGGTGCGGACCAGTCGATCCCGGCGTGGGCGGGGCTGAAAGTCAGCCCGCGGCGCTACGCCGGGCGGCTAATCGAAATCGGGCGAATAAGGACGCGGACGGTCATGGCGCCGATGTCTAGCAGAGCCGAATGCCGATGCGCCAGTGTTCGGGCCGGTGTTCGCAGCGGTATCTGACGCTTGTCAGGTCGCTGCGCCGGTCGGATAGTCGAGTTGAACCGGAGAAAACCCATGCGTCTCATATTCGGTGTGATCGCCGTCGCCCTGCTGGCCGCCTGTTCGGATCAGGCCACCCAGCCCACAAAGGACTCGACCGAAGCGACCCAGCCGCCGGGACGTGACGCCATTTATGCCGCGGCGACGACGACGCCCGAGGCTTTCGTCCGCGCCCTGTATGCGCCCTATGTGGCGGGCGGTCCCAAGGACGCGACCCCCGCTCCGGGCCAGGACCCGATTTTCAGCCGCATGATGAACGCCACTATCGGCGCCGACTTCCGCATCGCCAAGGGCGAGGTCCCGTCACTGAACTACGACCTGATCTGCGGCTGCCAGGACCAGGGCGCGTTCACGCTCGATTCGGTCGTGGTGACCCAGGGCGAGACCAATGCGGCGGACGCGGCCGTGGCCTTCAACAACGCTGGCGAGACCACTCGCCAGACCCTGAAGCTGCAACGCGAGGGCGGCGCCTGGAAGGTGGACGACATCGTCGGCGCCGACGGCAAGTCGGTCCAGGACGAGACGATCAAGCTGATCGAGGCCGCAGGGCATTAGGGGTTCAGGATCGCCTTGGCCGCCTGCGCGTCGGCGTTGATCTGCACCTTAAGGGCGTCGAGGCCGTCGAAATTCATCTCGCCGCGCAGGAAGGCGACCAGTTCGGTCTCGACCGTCTGGCCGTAGAGGCTCTCGTCGAAGTCGAACAGCCAGACCTCGAGCAGGGGTTCTTCGATCTCGAACATGGGACGGACGCCCAGGTTGGCGACGCCGTCGATGACGCGTCCGTTGGGCAGTCGGGTGCGGGTCGCATAGACGCCATAGGCCGGGCGCATATAGCCGCCCAGGCGCACATTGGCCGTGGGCACGCCGATGGTGCGGCCGCGCTTGTCGCCATGGACCACCTCGCCGGCGATGGCGAAGGGACGGCCCAGGATGGCGGCGGCGCGGTCCATGTCCCCGGCCTTCAGGGCCTCGCGAACGGCGCTGGACGACAGCTTCAGCCCGTCCGGATCGTCGTGGCGGTCGATCAGGGAGACGGTGAAGCCGAGGCCTTCGCCCTGTGCTGTCAGGGCCTGGGGCGAGCCGGTGCGGCCCTTGCCATAGGTGAAGTCGAAACCCACCGCTGCGTGGCGGATCCCCAGGCCGGAATGCAGCACTTTTCCGGCGAAATCGGCGTCGCTCATGGCCGCCATCTCGGCGTCGAAGGGCAGGAGATAGAGGCGTTCGACGCCCAGAGGCTCCAGCGCCCGCGCCATCTGGTCGGCGGTCATCAGGCGGAACGGGGCGGCGTCCGGCTGGAACCAGCGGCGCGGATGGGGCGTGAAACTGACCACGCCCAGCGGTGCGTCGATCCGGTCGGCTGCGGCCTTGGCGGCGGCGATGACGGCCTGGTGCCCGCGATGGACGCCGTCAAAGGCGCCGATGGCGACAGAGGCGCCCTTGGCCGTGTCGGGCAGGGCGCGCCAGTCGCGAATGACCTCGATGGCCATGGGGTAATCCTCAGGTCAGTCTTTGGCGGGACGGCGCCGGCGCGGGACGCGGACCGTAGCCTCGCCATCCATGATCATGTCGTCGCCGACATAACCTTCGCATTTCAGCACGACGCGGGCGCTGACGTCGTCGATGGCCGAGACGGTGATCTTGGCCACGACTACGTCGCCGATGCGGACGGGCTTATGGAAGGCCAGGGTCTGGCTCAGGTAGATCGCGCCGGCGCCCGGCAGGATGGTCCCGACGACGGCCGAGCCGAAAGAGGCGCTCAGCAGACCGTGGGCGATCCGGCCGCGGTAGGCGGTCTTTGCCGCAAACGCCTCGTCCATGTGGACGGGATTGAAGTCGTCGGACGCCTCGGCGAACTGCTGGATACGCTGTTCGGTGATGGTCACGGGCTTTTCTGCGACCATGCCGACTGAGAGTTCGTCGAGGATATAGCCGCCCGAGGGGTGAGGTCCGGTTTTCATCGGGCGGTGTTAGACGCGCCGCGACGATTTGGCGAGGGCCGACGGACGGGTGATCGTCACCACGTCAGATCGAGCGCAGCGTAGCGGGCGTAGGTGGTCTCGGCCTTCAGCAGCTCGGCGGCCAGGGCGGGGTCCAGCCGGCCGTCGGAGCCCTTGGCCGCGTCGCCGTGGATGCCCTGGGCGATGAACAGACAGTCCAGCGCCTGCTGGTTGGCGCCCAGAACGTCGGTGATGACGCCGTCGCCGATGCAGAGCACGCGCGAGCGGTCCGGCGCGTGGCCTAGCAGGGCTTCGGCCTCCTGCATCGCCAGATCGTAGATCGGGGCGAAGGGTTTGCCGGCCATGGTCACGCGACCGCCGAGCTCCTCGTAGAGATCGGCAAGGGAGCCCCCGCAATAGATGATCTGGTCGCCGCGCTGGACGATGCGATCCGGGTTGGCGCAGATCAGTTCCAGCCCCCGCTCGGCGGCGGGCGCGAGGCGGTTCCGGTAGTCTTCGGGGGTTTCGGTGTCGTCATCGATCATGCCGGTGACGGAGATGAAGGCCGCATCTTGCGCGCCTGTCGCCAGGTCCAGCCCCAGTCCCTCATACAGAACCATGTCGCGGTCCGGGCCGATAATCCAGGCCGGGCCGGGCGCGCGCTTGGCCAGTTCGGCGCGGGTGGCGTCGCCGGAGGTGACGAATGCCTTCCAGCTTTCGCGCCGCACGCCCAGGCCGTCCAGCTGGGCGACGACGTCGGACGAGGGGCGCGGCGAGTTGGAGATCAGGACGACATGCCCGTTCTCGCGATTGAACCGCGCCAAGGCCTCGCAGGCGGCGGGCCAGCTTTCGCGGCCGTTGTGGATCACGCCCCAAACATCGCACAGCAGGATGTCATAGTCGGCGGAGATCTCGGAGAGACCGTTGAGAGCGTGGGGCAGGGTCATGGCGGCTGTCTAGCCGGTCTCCCCGGCTGGGTGAAGCGGCCCGGGCGAAGGCGGCCTGGCAAAGGCGGGGCGTCCGGAACAGCTACGCTGGTTGAGGAGTTGTGGTCGCATCGGATCTGGAGAGACACACCATGCGCAAGATGATGATCGCCGGCGTCCTAGCCGCAAGCACTGCGGCTATGGCGGCCTGCGCCACCAACGGCGGATACGCCTCACAGTGCGAGCGCGACTACGCCGTCAACCGCGAGCGGGCCACCGCCTCCGGGGCGCTGCTGGGTGCGGCGATCGGCGCGGCTCTTGCCGGCAGCGGTGATCGCGAGAAGGGCGCCGCCATCGGCGCCGCGGCGGGCGGGCTGCTGGGCAACCAGCTGACGTCGCGCGAGGATCCCTGCGGCTACGGCTTCGGCGGCTATAATAATGACGGCCGCTATGGCTATGACCGGGTGCCGCGTCGGGGCGACTACGGCTACTACTGAGCCGCCTCAGGCGAAGCGGCGGCGCTTCTCGGCGCTGAGCAGGGTCGAGCGGACGAAGTCTGCGGGCGGGTCCGTCTCGGCCAGCACCTGTTCCTTGATGGCCCGGGGTTCGCCGAACAGGTGGCCCTGGCCCATGGCGATGTCGAGTTCGAGGATGTCGACGATCTGGCGCTCGTTCTCGCATTTCTCGGCGATCACCTCGATGCCGTAGCGGCGGGTCAACTGGGCGAAGTCCGCCGCCTGAATATCGCGCAGCGACGGAATGGGCGATCCCCCGTCCAGATCCAGAAGCTGTTCGATCAGCAGGTCCGCAGCCACCTTCAGGAACCGCACGTCCGAGCGTTGCAGGTCGGTGAAGTTGAGATCCAGCGTCTGAACTTTGTCGATGGAGAAGCGGAAGCCGAGGTCGGCCAGCCGGGCCATGTTGCGGGCCTCCACGGCGCCGCGCGCATCGAACGTCGCCTGACCCAATTCAAAGATCAGCGCCTGGTTCAGGTCGCGGTTCGCGCTGAGAAAGTCGAGAAACTGCGGGAAGAAGGTCTCGTCGCCCAGGGATGACAGGGCGACATTGCAGAAGACGCCGACCTTGCGGTCCTGGCGCGCCAGGCGACGCACGATCTGGGCGCAGCGGAACAGCAGCAGGTTGTCGATGGCGGGGACCAGGCCCTCGCCCTCTGCGACCGACAGATATTCGGCCGGCATCATGACCCGGTCGGTGGCGTCGCGCAGCCGGGTGAAGCTCTCGTAGAAAATGGTGCGGCGCTGCGGCAGGCTGACGACCGGCTGGAGGTAGAGATCGACGCGGTTCTCGCTGAGGGCGTCGTGCACCGTCTGCAACAGCAGGTTCGATTGCTGGTGGCGGCGGGCGACGGCGCTGTCGGGCGCCGCCATCGGCGTCACCGTGAGCCGCTCGTCGATCGATTCGCTCATCTGCTGGATCAGGCCTTCGAGGATGCGGACCTCTCCAGTCAGTTCCTCTGTCCGGCTGACTGCGCCGGCCTCGATGGCGTGGGCCATCTCGGTCAGGGCGACCTGGGTGGTCTCCATGTTTTCGGCCAGCAGAATGTGGGCTTGGCGGACCTGATTGATCTCGGCCTTGAGCGCATGACGACCGGCCAGACCGGTAACGAGGGCGTGCACCGCCGCCAGGAGGCCTAGGCTGCCAAGCCCTGCGGCGACGCCGGGACCCAGGCCAAGACCCGCACGCCACAGAAAGGCGCCGACCGTCATCGCCAGGAAAACGTATCCAAAAGCCAGAAAGCCGGATGTCAGTGCGCGCATGGCCGCCAAACTGCGGAACGAGAGGCCGTTCCCGGGTGGAATCGCCCAAGTATCAGGGTAACCTTGAGTCGCCGCTAGTGCCCTTGGCCCATCAGGGCCGGAAATCGAGGCGGGATGACGCCGTGTCACCGTTGTCGCCACCCGCCGCGGCGCCGTAGGGGTCGTCATCGATGATCATGGGCGACCCAAGGGAGAGACGACGCATGGAACTGTTCGACCTGACCGGCAAGGTCGCCGTCATCACCGGATCGTCGCGAGGCATTGGCCTGTCCATCGCCCAGAGGCTGGCCGAACACGGCGCCCGGGTCGTCATCTCGTCGCGCAAGGCTGGGCCCTGTGAAGAGGTCGCCGCCGCCATCAATGAGACATACGGAGAGGGGCGGGCCATCGCAGTCCCCGCCAACATCGCCTCCAAGGAAGACCTCCAACGGCTGACGGACGAGACCCTGGCCGCGTTCGGCCGGATCGACATCCTCGTCTGCAACGCCGCGACCAACCCCTATGCCGGGCCGATGGCGGGCATCAACGACGAGCAGTTCGGCAAGATCTTGCAGAATAACGTCGTGTCCAACCACTGGCTGATCCAGATGGTCGCGCCCCAGATGCTGGAGCGGAAGGAGGGCTCGATCATCATCGTGTCCTCGATCGGCGGGCTTCGCGGCAATGCGCTGATCGGCGCCTACAATATCTCCAAGGCCGCCGACATGCAGCTGGCGCGGAACCTGGCCGTCGAGTGGGGGCCTTCCAATATCCGGGTCAACTGCATCGCCCCCGGCCTGGTCCAGACCGACTTCGCCAAATACCTGTGGGAGAACCCCGACCTGTTGAAACAGGTGACCGAGCCCGCGCCGCTGAAGCGCATCGGCCAGCCCGACGAGATCGCGGGCGCAGCCGTCTATCTGGCGTCCCCGGCCTCGGCCTACATGACGGGCCAGACCCTGGTCGTCGACGGCGGGATCACCATTGCCTGGTGAACGCGACAATCGGCCCGGCGGCGCCAAGCCCGTCAGTGTCCTGGGCGCGGTCGGCGTCTGGCGCGACCTGAGATGGCGGATCGAGGCCCTGGCCTTCTCGGGGCTGTTCGCCCTGCTGCGCGCGCTTGGCGTGGAGCGGGCTTCGGCCTTCGGCGGCTGGGTGCTGCGCAAGCTGGGGCCGCTGACGGGAACGCGAAAGACGGTCGCGCGCAATCTGCGGATCGCCTTTCCTGACCTGGGCGCCGAGGCCTTGGCGGCCCTCACCGAGGCCCAATGGGACCAGACGGGCCGGACCTTCGCCGAACTGGCCGTGATGGACCGGCTGACGCCCGAGGGCGGCCGGATCGACATCGTCGGGCTGGAGCGGCTGCACGCGGTGCGCGACAGCGGCCGGCCCGTGGTGTTCGTCTCGGGCCACCTGGCGAATTTCGAGGTGATGGCGGCGGTGATCCTGGCGGCTGGGGTGCCGTGCCAGGTGACCTATCGCCCGACCAATAACCCCTATGTCGATCAGATCATCCGCAGCAGCCGCGAGCGCTACGGCATCAGAATGTTCGCGCCCAAGGGCGGCGACGGCGCCAAGGAGCTTCTGGCCGGGATGGCGCGGGGCGAATCCGTCGCCCTTTTGAACGATCAGAAATTCTCGGAAGGCCCCGAGGTCACCTTCTTCGATCAGCCGGTGAACGCTGCGCCGGGACCGACGCGTCTGGCCCTGAGGTTCGGGACCGTCCTGTTGCCCATGTCGGTGGTCAGGCTGCCGGGGGTGCGCTTCCGGGTGACGGCCCATGAGCCCATCACGGTCGAGAATACGGGCGACAGGCCCGGCGACATCCGGCGCGGCGTCCAGGCCGTCACGACATTCGTCGAAGATCGCGTGCGCGAACGGCCCGAGGACTGGTTCTGGGTCCACAAGCGCTGGCCCGAGAAGGTCTATGCCGGGCTGGCGTCTGCCGACACCGCATCCTGATCCTGATCCTGGGGATCGGTCGAACGGCGCATGACGCCGGTGTATTTCGTGGGCCTTGGCCTGCGCCGGTCCGGCCCGAAATAGCCTTCTGTCTTCACGAAGGGGCGCGGACGGATGATGACGGACTGGATGCGGTCGAACAGGGCCTTGGCCGTGATGGGCTTGGCAACGAACTCGTTCACGCCCGCGTCGCGCGCCTCCATGACCCGTCCCTTTTCCGAATGGCCGGTCATCATGATGATGGGCAGATAAGGATTGGTGCTGTCGGGGCTGTTGCGGACCAGGCGGGTGAACTCGACCCCGTCCAGCGGGAACATGTTGAAGTCAACGATGGCCAGGTCGCATTCCTGCTCGCGCAGGGATTGCAGCGCCATCGCCCCGTCCGAGACCTCGCGGATGTGCAGTACGCCCGCGGATTTCAGGATCGCGCCCGTGATGGCGCGCATATGCTGATTGTCATCGACAACCAGGACCTTCAGCGAATGCAGAGATGACATGGGGGCTCAAGGCGGAATGCCTGCGTCCGGCAGGCTTGTTGAAACTACTGCGATTTTGCAGGCCGGTCTATCACCGCTCGCCCATCCGGAGCGCCGCGCAGGACAATCTTCTCGAGTGTGCCCGCCAGGCTATGGTCTGCGACGTGTCCTAGGGCGCAACGGCGCCGACCATCAGCGAGGGATCCAGGTTTCGGTCACGCCACTTCATGCGCCAGCACAGATGCGGACCCGTGGCGCGCCCGGTGGCGCCGATGCGGCCGATGACCTCGCCGCGGGTCAGTCGCTGGCCGGCCGCGACGTCGATACGCGACTGGTGCAGATAGGCCGTGATCAGCCCCTGGCCGTGATCGATCAGGACCAGTCCGCCCTCGAAATGCATCCCCGGTCGCGCGAAGGCCACGGTCCCCGCGGCCGGGGCGCGGATGGGCGTGCCGGCGGGCGCGGCCAGGTCGATGCCGTAGTGGGGCCGCGCGGGCGTGCCGTTCAGCACCCTTTGGCTGCCCCACAGGCTGGTGACGCGATAAGCGTCCAGGGGCCAGACGAAGCCGTCCCTGAAATCGTCGGTGTCGATGCGACTGGCGAAGCCCTGGGTCTTCATCTCCACCTCGCGAGCGATCCGGGCCAGCAGTTCCGGATCGGACGGCGCAACGGTTGCAGGCGGCAGGCCATTGATGCTGGTCGAGGGAAAGGTCCCGCGCGCGATGTCGAGCGTGCGAGCCGCGCGGGCGGATGGACTACGGGCTTCAAGGCGGACACTTGCGGGCGCGTCTCTGTCGAAGCCGATCACGAACAGGCCGCGCTGCGAGGCCGTGGTCAGGGCCTCGCCGTCGACGAAGATCAGGGCGCGTGGCCAGGTCCGGCCCATGGCGTATCCGCCCTGGACCCATCGGCCGTTCAGGGTCAGTTCGGGCGTCTGGGCGTGTGCCGCGCGGGCGACAAGCGCGCTTCCGGCGCCGACGATGACGCCGCGCCGGGTGGTGATCACGCCTGCGGGCTCGAGGCCGCAGCGCCGGATCCGGCGACCATTCGCGTCAGGGCTTGCGCCGGGCTGGCATAGGGTTCCTGAAGCTCGGCCGACCAGTAGCGCAGGCCCTCGAGCGGGATCGGCTTGCCGCTGACGGCGCAAACGACATAGGCGCCGGGCTTCAGGACAGCGAATTCGCCGTCGCCATAGTGGAGGGTGGCCGGACCGGCGGACTGGGGATCGAGAGCGTTCATGCCGCAAGGATAGCCCGACACGGACAGACACGCGAGACCGCTCACGCAGGCGTCAGAACAGATCGCCCTGGTCTGCGGGCGCCGCTTTGGGCCGAGGCGGGGCGGGTCGCAGCCGGGGCGCGACCTCGCGGACGATCGCGTCGCCGCCCTCAATCTGGGCGCCTCGGGAGCCGTCGGGGAAGATCAGACTGACCGACTGACCGGCCGTCAGCTCGGCGGCGCTGGCGATCATCCGACCCCCGGCGTCATCAATGCGTGCGAAGCCGGGCTTGGGCCGTTTCGGGTCGAGGTTGGTCAGGGCGCGGCTCAGGGCGGCGAGGCGGGCCTCTGCCCGTTCCAGCGACTGAGGCACGGGCCGCGACAGTCTGGCCGAAACGCTGTCGAGGCGCGAGACCCGCTGGTCCAGGCGGCGATGGATCGGATCCAGCGACAGGCGGCCGGCGATTTTCAGCAGCCGACGCTCGTGCACGGCGGCGTTCGCGCCCAGGGCTGCGCCGAGCCGGGCGGACTGGCCCTCCAGACGCGCGGTGCGCTGTTCGATGGCGCGCTCCAGCAGGGCGGGGGCAAACCGGCCGCCGACGATGACCAGCCGGCGGTGGTGCAGTTCGGTGTTGCGCGTCAGGCCGGAGGAGAGACGGCTGGCGGCGTAGTCGAGCCGCTGCTGGGCCACCGCGACCAGTTCCTCGGGCCGGGCGGGCAGGCCGCGCGCCACGGCCCGCAGCCGGGTCCTGCGATCGTCCAGCAGGCGCGCGCCGGCCCGGTCCAGCCGACGCTCCATGTCCGCTACGGCAAATCGCAGGTCGCTGAGGACCGGGGTTGCGATCTCGGCGGCGCCCGTGGGCGTCGGGGCGCGGCGGTCGGAGACGAAGTCGATCAGGGTGGTGTCGGTCTCATGCCCCACGGCCGAGATGATCGGGATGGTCGCCGCCGCCACCGTGCGGGCCAGACCCTCGTCGTTGAAGCACCACAGGTCCTCGACCGAGCCGCCGCCGCGCGCCACGATCAGCAGGTCGGGGCGGGGGATGGCGCCGTCCCTGGTCATCGCATCGAAGCCCTTGATGGCTTTCGACACCTGGCCACAGGCGGCGTCGCCCTGGACCACCACGGGCCAGACGATCACATGGCAGGGCCAGCGCTCGGCGATGCGGTGCAGGATGTCGCGGATCACGGCGCCGGTCGGGCTGGTGATGACGCCGATGGTTGTGGGGAAGGTGGGGATGGGCTTTTTGCGGCCGACATCGAACAGGCCTTCGCCGCTGAGCTTGACCTTCAGCCGCTCCAGCTGGGCCAGCAGGGCGCCGGCCCCGGCCGCCTCCATGGATTCGATGACGATCTGATAGGAGGACCGCGCCGGATATGAGGTGATCTTGCCGGTGACGATGACCTCAAGGCCGCTTTCCGGCTGGACGCCCAGGCCCCGCACCGCGCCCTTCCAGACCACGCCGTCGATAGCCGACTTGTCGTCCTTCAGCGTTAGATAGACGTGGCCCGAGGCGTGGCGGTTCACCTTGGAGATCTCACCCCGCAGCCGGACGTGGCCGAATCGGTCCTCGAGCGTGCGTTTCAGGGCGAATGAAAGCTCGCTGATCGACAGCGGAGGATTGTTGTCCCGTGCGGCAGCCGGAGCGTCCGCGGGGCCTTCGAAAACATACGAGTCATCTGACATAGCGACAGACTAGCGCGCGGCTCCGAAAGCGGGAACGGCGCGAGGTCCGAACCGTTTGCTTTTCATGGCTGCCGATCCTCCCGGAACAGATCCCTCAGACGAGACACCGCCAGAGCGCGATTTGCGGCGGCGAAGCGATGCGCCCGTCATAAGTCCGTGGCTGATCATCGGGCTGATCCTGATGGCGGGTGCGGTGGTCTATGTGGTTTCCGCCCTGGCCTGAGATCAACGCCCGCTTGACCGGGGCCGCCATCACGGCCATTCCGCGCGGATGAACATCCTGCTCGTCGGATCGGGAGGGCGCGAACACGCCCTGGCCTGGAAAATCGCCCAGTCGCCGCTGTGCCGGCGGCTCGTCATCGCGCCTGGCAATCCGGGCATGGAAAAGCTCGGCGAACTTCGCGCCGAGGTGAAGGCCGACGACGCCGACGGCCTTGCGGCGCTGGCGCGCGAGATCAAGGCGGATCTGGTCGTCGTCGGGCCGGAGTTGGCCTTGGCCGCGGGTCTTGCTGACCGGCTGGCGGCGGCGGGCATTCCCTGTTTCGGCCCCACGGCCAAGGCGGCCCAGCTGGAAACCTCCAAGGCCTTCTCCAAGGCCTTCCTGGAACGCCACGAGATCCCGACGGCGGGCTACGGCGTCTATGACCAGGTCGCCGACGCCAAGGCGGCGCTGGACGTGTTCAAGCCTCCCTATGTGATCAAGGCCGACGGTCTGGCGGCGGGCAAGGGCGTGGCCATTAGCCCCGACAAGCGCGACGCCGAGGCCGAGATCGAGCGCATGCTGGGCGGGCGGTTCGGCTCGGCCGGCGCCCGCGTCGTCATCGAGGAGTTCATGGACGGCGAGGAGGGCTCGCTGTTCGCCCTGTGCGACGGCCAGCGCGCCGTGCTGTTCGGCGGCGCCCAGGACCACAAACGCGCCTTCGACGGCGACACCGGCCCCAACACCGGTGGCATGGGCGCCTATTCGCCCGCGCCCGTCTTCACGCCGGAGATGGTCGAGATCGCCGACCGCGATATCGTCCAGCCGACACTGGCCCATATGGCGGCCGAAGGCGCGCCCTATCGCGGCGTGCTCTACGTCGGTCTGATGTCGACCTCAGAGGGCCCTAAGGTCGTCGAGTTCAATGCCCGGTTCGGCGACCCGGAATGCCAGGTCCTGATGATGCGGACGGCTGGAGACATCGTGCCGGTGCTGCTGGCCTGCGCGCGCGGCGACGTGTCCAAGGTCCCGGCGCCCGCCTTCAAGCCTCAGACCGTGATCTGCGTCGTCCTGGCCGCCAAGGGCTATCCCGACAGCCCGCTGGAAGGCTCCATCATCCGTGGCGCCGAACAGGATTTCGGTCCCCATGTGCAGGTCTTCCACGCAGGCACCAAACGCCGTCCGGACGGCCAGTTGGTCGCCGCAGGCGGACGTGTGCTGAGCGTCTGCGCCGAGGGCGACGATATCGCCCAGGCCCGCGAGCGCGCCTATGAGGCGATCAGTAAGATCGACTGGCCGGGCGGTTTCTGCCGCTCCGACATCGGCTGGCGGGCGCTGGAGCCTCGCTAGGCCGTCAGGCTGCGGCGAACAGCAGCCGGCCTTCGCCCATGCGCTCGCGCAGCATCGGCAGGTCGGTGTGGGCGGTCGAGAAGCAACCGTAGCTGCGACCCAGCTTGCCCTCTCGCGCCAGAAAGTCCGGATCGGCGTAGTTGGCGCCATGGACGATGATGGCCCGCTCGCGCGCCATGTTGTTGGAATACTCCAGCCCGTCCAGCAGGACGTTCGGCCCCTGTTGGGAGCCCCAGCCCGCGCCGGCGGTGGCGTAGGCGCCGACCGAGGACATATAGCTGTCCGGCGTGTTGGAGAAGTTGCGGGCGTAACCCGAATGCTGAGGGTCCGAGCCTCGGCCGTGAGAGGTGCGGAACGCCTGGACCTGGCCGCTGTAGAGATCGACCTCGTAGAACCGCTGCTCGCCCGAGAATTTCTGGAAATCGACCAGATACATACGGTCGCGCAACGGGATCCGCTGGTGATGCACGTCCAGCGCCTGCATCGCGCGCTGCATCAACTCGGGACGGACCTGCCGATAGGGATCGAGCGGCGGCGGGGTGATCTGGGCCGTGGCGATGACCGGCGCAGGCGTCGGGTCGACAGGCACGATCGGAACGACGGCCGCGGCCGTCTGGATCGTATCGGTGGAGGCGCAACCGGCGAGCATCGCCGCCGTTCCGCCCATGACAAGGCTTCGTCTCGATAGCCGCATGCGACGCCCCTCGCGCGGTTTCAGTGAAGTGACAGGTTGTTTCATGAACCTGTCGGGCGTTTCAACCTGAGCCTTGGCGGAACGGCCGGATACGCCTGTGGCCACGCTTGTATCATGCCAGTGGCGATGGCGGGCATTGGCTTCGCCTAGGTGGTGATTCTGTGCCCGCCTAATCTGGCCCAGGCTCCTGAGGCGCGGGCTTAGAGCTCTGTCCCACAATCGGCGTTCGTCCAGTCAGGGCGGTGTTTCAATCGGCTCGAAGCCTCTTGGGAGAGCCGCGGTAAAACTCTCGTGATTGGAGGGAACTGATTGGCCAGATACCACCGCTCGTGCGTTAGGCGGCTGTTCAGAAGGATCGCTGACCGGCTGTGTTCCGTCGCTCGCCCAGCCGCTCCTGAATAAAGGCAGAGACGCCGTCCTCATCCTCGAACCGCGCGGCGACGGGCCACGACACGATCCTGTCGCGCCACGCAGGCGGCAGGCGAACCCAGTCCTTTTCCGTCGTGACCAGCCCCGCCTTCAGCAGTTCTGCGCGATCGGCGAGAAAGGCCAGGTCCTGTTCGCGATAGGCGGCGTGATCCGGAAAGGGCGCGAAATCGACCAGGTCGCAGCCCGCGGCGATCAGCGAACGCTCCACCTTCCATGGCTTGGCGATGCCCGCGAACCCGACCTGGGGGCCAGGTGGCGGGGGAACGGCAGCCACCAGGCGCGCGATGAAGACGGGCAGGCCGTCGAACATAGCCAGCAGTTCAGGATCGGCGGCCGCCATGTCGCCGGGCAGCAGGATGACGACGGCGTCGGCGCGCGCCAGACCGGCCTTGAGCGGTTCGCGCATCGGACCCGAGGGAAAGACCGATCCGTCGCCGAACGGCCATTCGTCGCCCCGCGTCTCGCCATCGACGACGACCAGGCTGAGCGCCTTTCTGAGGGTCGGGTTCTGATGGGCGTCATCCAGGACCAGGGCCTGGGCGCCCGCCTCGACCATGGCGCGGGCGCCTGCGACACGGTCTCGCGCGATCCAGGCCGGTGACGGCGCGCCGCCCGAACCCAGCGCCAGCATCAGGGGTTCGTCGCCGACCGCCGCCGCATCATGGACGGCGGGATCGACGCGGATCGGTCCTTCGAGCGACCCGCCATAGCCGCGCGACAGGGCCTGGGCGTCTATGCCCGCTGCGCGCAACAGCCTCAGGGTCTCGCGCGCGACCGGGGTCTTGCCCGATCCGCCGACCGTCAGGTTGCCGATGGAGATGACCGGCGCGCCCGGATCGACGGGGACGGCGCGGGCGATGCGGCGGGCGGTGACGGCGGCCCACAGCCACGAGGCGGGCTTCAGCAGCGTCCGCGTGACCCGCGCATGGCTGTCGCCGCGGAAATACCACCAGCGAGGCGTGGACAGCTTCATCGGCCGCGACCCGCAGGCTTGGGCGGCAACAGGGCTTGCAGGCCCTCCCACAGACGATCCAGTTCGCCCCCCGCGTCTGCGGCCGCACGCCGGGCGGCCTCGCCCATGGCGCGGGCAGTTGCGGGGCTGTCCAGCAGCGGACCGATCACGCCGGGAAGGTCGGCGGGCGCCGCGACCATGGCCAAACCGCCCTGGTCCAGAAGCGATGCGGTCACGGAGGCCCAGTTGGACGCGTCCGGTCCGGTGATGGCGGGCTTGCCCAGGCGCGCGGGCTCCAGGGGGTTGTGACCCCCCACGGGCGGCAGGCCCAGGGCCGGAGCAAAGCTGCCACCCATGATGACCACATCGGCCAGGCGCAGGAACAGGCCCAACTCGCCCAGGGTGTCGGCGAGGTAGATGTCGGTCCCGGCCTCCAGGCGACCGCCGCGCGACCGCATGGCGAAGCGATAGTTATCGGCCGTCAGGGCCGTGGCGATCTCGGGCCCCCGCGCGGGATGGCGAGGAGCCAGGATCAGGCAGGGCCGCGTGGCCAGGGCGTCGAGCGCACGGACGATGGCCATTTCCTCGCCCGGATGGGTGCTGGCGGCCAGGATGACGGGCCGGTCGCCAATGGCCGCGCTCAGGCCGGTGAAGGCCTTGGCTTCATGGGGCAGGGGCCCGCCCGCCAGCTTCAGGTTCACCAGCCCGTCGACGTGACCGCCCAGGGCCTGCAATCGTTCGGCGGACACGGCGTCCTGGGGCAGGATGCGGTCAAAGGCGGCCAGCAGTCGGCGGATCGCGCCCGGAAACCGCGCCCAGCCGCGCGCCGTGCGTTCAGTGACGCGGGCGCTGACCAGGGCCAGTTTCACGCCGCGCGCCCTGGCCGCCAGGATCAGGTTGGGCCAGATCTCGCTCTCGACGAAAACGCCCAGCGACGGACGCCAGTGGTCGAGGAAGGCGGCCACGGCCTGAGGCCCATCGACGGGCGCGAACTGGTGGACGATGCCTGGGGGCAGGCGTTGGGCCAGCAACTCGGCCGAGGTGACGGTGCCCGAGGTGACGATCACCGACAGGTCGGGCCGCGTCTTCACCAGCCGCTCGGCCAGGGGCAGCAGCGACAGGGTCTCGCCGACACTGACGCCGTGCAGCCAGACGATCTCGCCATCAGGCCGCATCGCGCGGGTCAGGCCCAGCCGCTCATCGACACGGACAGCGTCTTCCTTGCCCTGTTTGACGCGGGCGTCGAGCAGGCGCGGGGCCAGGGGCTCCAGCAGCCGGGTCAACAGTCGATAGGCGAACAGGGCGGGGCTCACGTCACACCCGTTCCAGGCCGGTGATGGCGTCGGCGCGGGCCTCGACGGCGGTCAGTCGCTCGGTCCAGGCGCGGGCGACCTGGGCGATGTCGCCGCCGGGGGGAAACCGATCCACGTCCCAGACGATGGCCCCGCGCCCGAACGGCAGGGGGATGACGGCGCGGTCCCAACTGCTCAGCCGGGCGGCGGGATTGCACGACATTCCGATGAACAGCACCGGAGCCCCCGACATCCGCGCCATGACCGGCATCCCCTCGGCCATCTCGCGCGCGGGACCGCGCGGCCCATCGGGGGTGATGGCCAGGGCGCCGACCTTGAGCTGTTTCAAGCCGTCGCGCAGGGCCTGGGATCCGCCCTTGGAGGCCTCTCCACCGTCCTTGCGACCGGAGGATCCGCGCACCGCCGGAAACCCCTGAAGCGCCACGGCCTTGGCGATGAACTGACCGTCGCGGGACAGGGAAATCAAGGCCTTGGCGGGCTGTGCTCGGTCCAGCGGCCAGCAGGCTGGAGACAGGCCGATGCGGGAATGCCAGAAGGCGCAGATCACGCCGCCGCCGTCCGCCCACACCTGCTCGGCGACCTCTCGGTTCTCGTAGGTCCAGCGGATCGTGGTGAAGCAGAAGCGCATCCAGCTCGCCATGACCCATGACAGGACCGACTGGATGACGGGGTTGCGGAGCGGCCTCATCTAGGTGACGACCGCAACTTCGGGCGTTCCATCCAGCGATTGCTGCCGAGCGAGGCGAGCGTAAAGGCCGCCCTTCCTGATCAGCGCCTTGTGGGTTCCCGTCTCGACGATCCGCCCGGCCTCGACGACGTGGATGCGGTCGGCGTTCATCACGGTGGACAGGCGGTGGGCGATCATCAGGGTGGCGCGGCCCTGCATCAGCCGCTCCAGCGCCGCCTGGACCAGAGCCTCGCTCTCGGTGTCGAGCGCGGATGTGGCCTCGTCCAGCAGCAGGATGGGCGCGTCCTTCAGGAAGGCGCGGGCGATGGCGATGCGCTGGCGCTGGCCGCCCGACAGGCGCAGGCCGGCCTCTCCGGCGCGGGTCTGATAACCGTCAGGCAGGGCGGTGATGAAGTCGTGCGCGGCGGCGGACCGGGCGGCGTCGGCGATCTGCTCCGGCGTGGCGTCCGTGCGGCCATAGGCGATGTTGGCGGCGATGGTGTCGTCGAACAGGAAGGGCTCCTGGGTCACCAGAGCGATGCGGGCGCGCAGGTCGGCCAGGTTCAGCTCGCGCAGGTCGATGCCGTTGATCGTCACCGCGCCCGAGGTCACGTCGTAGAAACGCGGCAGCAGCGACAGGATGGTGCTCTTGCCGCCGCCAGAGGGGCCGACCAGGGCGACGGTCTCGCCCGGCTTCACCGTCAGGGAAACGTCCGACAGGGTGGGCGCGTCCGTACCGGCATAGGCGAAGGCGACATGATCGAAGGCGACCGTGGCTGGGCCTGCGGGCAGGGCTTTCGGCGTCGCCGCCTCGCGGATTTCCGGCTCGATATCCAGGGCGGTGAACAGGCGCCGCGTCGCGGTCAGGCCTTCGGAGATTACGGTAGCCAGGTTGGTTACCTGGCGCAGCGACTGGCCGGCGGCCATCAGCAGGCCGATGAAGGCGGCGAACTCGCCCACGTTCATGACGCCCGCCTGGGCCTGCCAGCCGGCGAAACCGATCACGGCGGCGACGACGGAATAGGCCACCAGGTCACTGACCGGGCCGGAGAAGGCGCGGGTGTTGGCGCCCTTGATGACGAAGCGCTGGCGCCGCGCGATGACCTCGGCGACGCGGGCCTGTTCGGCGGCCTCGCGGTTCTCGATCTTGATCAGCCGGACCCCGTCCAGGTTCTCCATCAGGGCGGTGGACAGGTTCTCGCTCTCGGCCATGGCTCCCCGCGCCGCCTTGCGCGTGCGGGCGCCGAACACCTTGAGCAGCCAGGATACGACGGGAATGGCGGCCAGGACGATCAGCGTCAGCCGCCAGTCGATCCAGGCCATATAGCCGATGACCGCAATCAGGGTCAGGCCGTGCTGGGTGTAGTTGACCACGCCTGTGGTGAAGGTCTCGCGCACCAGGTTGGCGTCATACAGGACCGAGGACACGAACGAGCCCGAGTGCTGACCGCGCAGGCGCGCCAGGTCGGCGCGGATCATGGCGCCGAACAGCCGGGCCTGGATGTCGCCGACGATGCCGTGGCCCAGCCGATTGACCAGCGCCGCCTGAACCGCCGTGGCTATGGTTCGCAGCATGGCGACCAGCAGGATGGTCAGCGGAATCCAGACCACTGCCTGACCACCGGTCAGATGGACGCCGAACACCTGGACCTGATTGCCCGGCACGAACAGGCCGTTGATGGCCGGCTCCAACAGGCCCAGCAGCAGGGCCGAGAAGCCGCCGGACAGGGCCGCGCAGACCATGCCGGTGATCAGGACCGCCTTGTGCGCAGACAGATAGTCGCGCCAGATTCTGGCCAGCAGGGGGCGCAGGGCCGTGTCTGCCGCTTCGGAATCAGGTTTGGCGGAAGGTGGGGACGCGGCGGTCATCGGCTCTGGGTCGGACGTGCGGGGCGCCAAGTCAACCCACGGCGCTGGTCATGCCGCAGGCCATGGCGAGAGCTCAACCCCAGGGACCGCCGTGCGAGGGGCCGTCGCCGTTTTCCGAGACGCCGTTCTGGGCGTCGCGGCGCGCCTTGCGGTCCGCCTCCCACGCCCGGAGCCAGCGCGTGTAGCTGCGCTCGCCGCGCAGGACGAACAACCACAGGATCAGGGTCGCGACCAGGCCGACCAGAGCCATGATCTGGCTCGCGCCCAGTTCCGTGCCGAACAGGTTCATGGATGCGGCTCCTTGGCCTTGTCTTCGCCGACGGGGAAGGGATGGGCGGCGGCGTCGGGCGTTTCAGTCGTGCCCGTGGTGGGGCCGGGTTTCGGCGTCATGGGATCGTTCCAGACGATGTCCTGCTCATGGCGCACGATCCTCGACTGGCCGGGCCTGCGTCGGGTCGCCCAGGCGACGATGGCGACGCCGAGGGCGAGCAATCCGAGAACGATCAGGGTCGGCGCCATCATGGCCTCCACCAATAGGCCTTACTGCCCATCCTAGCATGCGGCCCAATCCTAGCGTGCGGTGGGGGCGTCAGGTTCCGCGTCAGGCCTGCGACGTATCCCCGCGCGGATCGATCATCTTGTGCGCGTGCAGGATGAAGAAGCGCATGTGGGCGTTGTCGACCGTAGCCTGTGCGCGGGCCTTCCAGGCCTGTTTGGCCTCTTCGTAGCTGCCATAGGCGCCGACGAACTCGACCTGCGACAGGTCGCGGAAAACGGGGGCGTCCAGGTGGCGCAGTTCGCCGCCGATGACGAGGTGGAGGAGTTGCGACGAGGTCGCTTCGTTCTTGGCCATGGGATTGGGTGTCCGAAAAAGCTGGGGAGGGCTTTTATTTTGCCAGCGGGATAGGCCTTGTGCGGCGCACGATCAACGGGTGAAGCCCCGGCGCCGAACAGATCAGGCTGGACTGTCGCGGATCTGCACGGTTGAATAGCCAGGGTCGGCCGTGGTGATCGGTGACCTTACCCCCCGCCTCGTGGACGATCAGGTCGCCCGCCGCGACGTCCCAGTCCCATTTTAGCGTCAGGGCGATGGCCGCGTCGAAGGCCCCTGCGGCGACCAGGGCCATGCGATAGGCGATGGCGTTGCGCTTCTCGAACCGCATGTCCGGCCAGGGCTCGTCCCATTGTGGTCCCTCCATCAGCCGGGCGTCGGCCAGGACCGAGGCGTCGTCCAGGCTGTCGGTGTCCGAGGCGGTGATCGGATGTCCGTTCAGCCGGGCCCCGCCGCCCAGGGTGGCCTCAAAGGTCTCGTTCAGCATCGGGGCGTGGATGACAGCCGCGACCGGGCGGCCCTCCTCGACCACGGCGATGGGCACGCACCACCAGGGCTTGGATTTCATGTAGGCGACGGTGCCGTCGATCGGATCGACGACGAAGATGCGCGATTTCGACAAACGGTCGGGTGTGTCGGCGGTTTCTTCCGACAGCCAGCCATAGTCCGGCCGAGCCGACAGCAGCCGGTCCTTGAGCAGGGCGTCCACCGCCAGATCGGCGTTGGTGACAGGCGATCCGCCGTCCTTGTGCCGGATGGTCAGGCCCTTCTCGCGTTCCGACAGCGCCAGGGCGCCCGCCTCGAGCGCGGCCGCGCGGATCAGGTCAAGGTCGGCAGAGTAGTCGCTCATTTCCCGGCGATGGCCACGCCGTCGAACAGCAGCGACGGGCTGTTGGCGCTGGAGCGGAACTCAAGGTCCGAACCAGGTACCATGCGCGACCATAGGGCGATCAGGTTGCCGGCGACCGTGACCTCGCTGACCGGATAGGCGATCTGGCCGTCCTCGAACCAGAAGCCGGACACCCCGGTCGACCAGTCGCCGGTGTTGGCGTTCAGCGACGGGCCGAACATGGAGGTGACCAGCAGGCCGTTGGCGGCGTCGCCCAGCAACCCGGCCAGATCGCTCTCACCCGGCGTCAGATGCAGGTTGTGGCCCGACACGCCCGGAGGCCCCGCCAGACCGCGCGAGGCGTGGCCCGTCGACTGCAGGCCCAGCTGGGCGGCAGACGCGCTGTTCAGAAGCCAGGTGGTCAGGACGCCGTCGTCGACCAGCTTGCGCTCCTGAACCTCGACGCCCTCGTCATCGAACGGCGTCGAACCCAGGCCGCGAATACGGAAGGGATCGTCGATCAGGCTGACGCCCTGGGGCAGGACCAACTGGCCCAGCTTGTCCTTCAAGAATGAGGAGCCGCGCGCGATCGCGGGGCCGGAGATGGCGCCCAGCAGGGGCGACAGGACCTGGGTGGCGACGCGGTTCTCGAAGATGACGGGGGCTGTGGTCGAGGCGATCTTGCGCGGGCCGGTGCGGGAGACGGCGCGTTTGCCGGCCTCGGCGCCGATCAGGCGGGAGTCGGGCAGGTCCGACAGGTGGCGCGTCGTGCGGCTCTCGCCGCCGCGCTCCATGGCGCCGTCCTTTTCGGCGATGACGCCAACGCCCAGCGAGAAGGCCGAACCTTCGTAGCGACCCTCGAAGCCGTGCGAGGTCACCAGCCGCCACTGGCTGGCCGAGCTGGAGGCGTATCCGCCCTCGGACCGGGCGACGCCCTCGACGGCCAGGGCGACGGATTCTGTCTCGGCTGCCACGGCCTCAAGCTCGGCGGCCGAGCGTTCGGACGGGTCGTAGAGATCAAGGTTGCGGTGCGGGCCCTTGGACAGTCGGTCCTGCGGGGCGAGGGCGGCGTAAGGGTCTTCGGGGGCCAGTCTGGCCATGGCGACGACGCGCTCGACCAGGCGGGCCCGTGTCTTTTCCGAAAGGTCCGACGCCGACACCGAGGCCTGACGCCGACCGACGAAGACACGAAGACCCAGGTCGCGTGATTCCTCGCGCTCGACCTCTTCCAGTTGGCCGTTGCGGACGCCGACGGACAGGGCGCGGCGTTCGGCGGTGACCGCCTCGGCGGCGTCGGCGCCGGCCTTCAGCGCGGCGGCGACCAGATCATGCAACATTTCGGAGTGGGCGGCGGTCTTGGCGGTATCGGACATGCCCCGATATGGCCGCCCCACCTCGCCGACGCAACTGGATCGGGCCAGAAGGGCGGATCAGGCCAGAAGAGGCTGCACCACCAGGACGATCCCGGCGCCGATCAGCGACAGCCAGGTGAAGACCATGCCCAGCAGCCGGGGCAGGGTGACGCCGCCGGTCGTCTTCACCCCCATGGGATGGATCAGGCGCCCGATGAACATGGCGCTGCCGACCAGGTGAACCGCCCAGGCCGGCGCGCCGACCAGAGCCAGCAGGATCAGGGCGCCGATGCCCGCGGGGGTATATTCCGCCGCATTGCCAAAGGCGCGCGTGGCGACGGTCATCTCGGCGACCCCGCCGTCGCCCAGCAGGACGCGGTGCTTCCTGCGGTTCAACACCACCCGCACCGACAGGGCGACGAGCAGCAGCACCAGCAGCCCGCTCCAGAACGAAGCGACCTGTAGGGGCGTCAGGTCCGTGAACATGATCAGTCCTCCCGACCGACCGGATAGAGCCGGTAACGGTCATCGTAGAACGGCGTACGCTCATAGAACCAGCCCAGCCGCGCATCGGCGTCGGCGGCGAACGCGGGATCGGCGGCGAGCTTGGCCTCGAACTCGGCTTTCATCGCGGGATCGGCGGCCATCATCTGTTCGGCCATCGGGGCGATGGCGTAGCCCTCGATATATTCGACGCGGCTCAGCACCTCGGCGAACATGCCCCAGGCGAAGAAGCTCTCGCTGGACTGGGGTTCAAGCAGCAGGACGACCAGATCGCCCAGCGGCTGATCGGTCGAAATCCGCACCGAACCGGGCGCCCAGGTCCAGTCCCGGCGCTCCGGCGTGACGGTCGTGACGGTGATTGGGACATGGCCTTCGTTGGTCGCGCGGGCGACGACGGGATCTTCCAGCCGCAGCATCTCCACCGAAGCCGTGCGCGGCGCATCCAGCGTCTCCATCGCCACGCCATGGGCGCGCAGGCGCTCGATGATGTCGGTGCGGTAAGCCGGGACCCAGTAGGCGGCAGGACGGCGCAAGGTCAGGGTCGGATGGGATGTGAGCATCGGCACCTGCCAGACGTCCGGATCCGGTTGGCCCAGCCAGCGCAGTTCCTGGTGGCCCGAGGCGGGGCTGTCATAGGTTTCGTACAGAATGCCCTTGAAGGCGCGGGTCGAACTGGGCTGCTCGTCCGTGGCGAAATTGGCTGGAATCTCGGACGGACGCAGGGCGCGGTCCGAAGCGATGGCGGCGGTCAGGTCGGTCCCCCGCTCGGCCAGCAGGCGCAGGGCCTCTTCCAGCAGGACATAGGTCCCCAGGACCCGCTGCTCGTGCGGCTTCAGGCTGTGGTTCTCGATCAGGATAGTGGGGGTGTGAGCCACCGAGCCCCAGCCGTTGGAAAACCGCTCGCCCAGGCCGCCGTCGCTGAGACCCGCCTTGGGATCTCGGTCGTCCAAAGCGAAGACCAGTTCGCCGGGAATGTGACCCTGGGCCTCCAGCGCGGCATTCATCGCCGGTTTCAGCACCCCGTCCAGCCAGGCCGATCCTGACGGCGAGCGGGTATAGCCGCCGTTCTCGCCGTTGAAGCCGTAGGTGACGTCGTACTGGTAGTCGATGCCGTCCGTGACGTGGATGTCGATGTAGAGAGCCGGGTCGTATTTCTGGATCAGGCCCATGACTGCCCGCATCTCGGGCTGGTCCAGCTTCATGAAGTCGCGGTTCAGGTTCTGGTTCGTGCCGGTGTTGCGCCAGCCCTGGATGCGGGGACCCCGCTGGTTGGGGCGGCTGTAACGTGAGGCCCGCTCATGCCCGTCCACCGACAGGATGGGGATCAGGATCAGGTTGACCCGGTCCAGCAGGCTGTCCTTGCCGTTGAAGGCGATGTCGCGCAGCAGCATCATGCCCGCGTCCTTGCCGTCGATTTCACCCGGATGGATGCCCGCCTGGGCCAGCAGGACCGGCTTGGTCGGATCGAGCGTAGCCCCTGTCGAGGTGAAGTCCTTTGACGCGATGACGGCGTAGATGGGCCGACCCTCGGGCGAGGTTCCGAACTGTTCGATTCGGATCAGGTCCGAGGCCGTATCCAGCCGGTCGAACCAGGCGCGGGTGTCGGCATAGTCGGGGCTGAAATCATGCTCGGGGTCCGCCTCGAAGGCCGTAGCCCAGGGGTCCGAGGCGTCGCGCAGCAGCGAGCGGCTTGCGCCGTTCCAGGCGGGCGGCGGCGGCAGGAAGTCCTGGTCCCAAGGCGCGGCGTTGGCGACGGATGCAGGCGGGGTCTGGGACATGGCGGGGCTCGTACAAAGCAGGGTGCAGACGGCCAGGACGGAGATCAGGCGCATTCCGTGACTTCCTTCCTGTCACCGATGGAGCACGGACCCTATTTCCAGATCGGCGCGCCGTCACCCGGCAATCCCAAACGGTCCCAGAGATCGTTGACGCGTTCGACCACGGCTTCGTCCATGCGGATTTCCTCGCCCCATTCGCGCTTGGTCTCGGGCTCCCACTTGTCGGTGGCGTCCAGGCCGATCTTCGATCCCAGGCCGCTCTCGGGCGAGGCGAAGTCAAGGTAGTCGATGGGCGTCGACTCGATCAGGGTGATGTCGCGGGCCGGGTCCATCTTGGTCGAGATGGCCCACATGACCTGTTTCCAGTCGCGGGCGTCGATGTCGTCGTCCACGACGATGACCCATTTGGTATACATGAACTGGCGCAGATAGCTCCAGACGCCCAGCA